>JGI20214J51650_10000442_pt1 | contig 25582 bp, 21 predicted proteins | sample WetSurMetagenome_FD_51650 | JGI IMG/M metagenome (IMG submission 51650) | reverse complement strand
TTTTATTGTGCCATTTTCCTTAAAAGCAAGGCCTTTAATTTTCCTCCAGTCCGATCCGGAATGAATACAATTGACAACCTCAAGAAAAGTATATTCACCTTCAAACCTTACAATTGAATCAAGTGAGGGAATTAAATTAAAAAGATCTTCATATCTCATGCTTGCATATTGTCCGCCGGCTGAGAAATGAGATTTGATTCCCGATTTTCTTAAATAATCTATTAATTCTCTGAATTCATATATATGATACTGAAAGATNACTGAGAAACCAACTACCAGGGGATTTTCCCTTCTGATAAGCTCCAAGATTTCCTCCCTGCTGTTCCGAAAATCAATAATATGTGTTTTGTAGCCTTTTACCGAAAGCATTGAAGCTACATACCCGACACCAAGATTGTCAAATTCCTGAAAAGCAACAAAAACAACCGGATGTTCAACCATTTAGATATCGTATAATGCAAATAATCTGTACGCCAGAAATTTGTATCATTTCGGGATAAAATGTTTGTCCTGAAATAAAGACTTTAACAATTAATTAATGAGGAAGAGTATATCAATAACCTATTTTACATGACGCTCATCNGCCATAATTCTAAGCTGTCTCCTCATCTTTGTTGCTGCACTTTTGCAGGCTTTATAATAATCATCATAAATAAGCAGTACGCTTTGAGTCAAATCCGGATAGGTCTCGAGGAGCCTGCATGTCCTTGAATTCATTACATAGACCACACGTTCAACTTTTTCGGCCATAGGTTTACATTTTTTTGGTTAATCAATTAAAAGGCGGAACTGTCGGTATTAATATTTCTTATTGGAATAATCGAGCAATANTTTTTTAAATCCTGGTTTGTCTTGCAGGGGTTTCCAGAAGGGATCTAATTGCAANAGNTTTACTGAGATATTTGAGGGATTTTTTAATAATTCACCAAGAATCTTTAAACTTTTATCATATTCACCAAGCAGCATGTAAATCTGGGCCATCTCTATCATCCTGTCACTCTTGTCAAGCCCGTCATACCTGGTGAACATTATTGCTTTCTGACCTGCTTCCAGCGCCCTGGTCCTCTCTTTCAGACCTGCTGCTGCAATCCCTATGGAACCTAAAATTGCAGGATCGTCGGGATTATCTGAAAGGCATTTAATAAAATACTCCAGTGCAGCCTTATAGTGTTCGGAGGCCATTGAGGGGTTATTCAAATTCCTGTAAATTTCTGCCATTATCAGCGACCTGGTTCCATTATCTGTAAAATCGGATGGACCTCCAAGCTCAGCTTTGAGCAAAGCCTCCCTGAACCGTCCGTTATACAGGTCAAAAATGATTCTTATCCACTGAAAATATCCTCCGGTGGTTCTTTTAACAGCAGTATCGAAAACAATTTCCGCCTCTGAAGTGTTTCCATCCCTGAGCAGAAGGGATTCAATTTTATTGTTATAAGGAGCCGACCAGCCGGGCAGCATTTTAATTGCCCTGTCATGGTAATAGATTGCAGTATCATACTTGTGAAGCCCATGATATGATAAACCAATATTTGTCAGAAAAAGCGGATTCTGGAGATCATTTTTCACTGCTCTTTGTATCATTGCCTGCGACTCATCCCACTTTCCCTGAGCCCGGAGTACGATAGCCATATAGTAATTATTATTACTGTTCTCTGGTTCCCTGGCAGCTACTTCCCTGAAATATTCAAGCGCCTTGTCATAATCCTCTTTGAAGTAATAGTAATAGAAACCAAATGCGATATTTGCNTCGGGGAGGTTACTATCTATCTGCAAAGCACGCTCAGCATCCCTTCTGCAATTGTCCATCTGGTCGATCTTAAAGTGGCCTGCCCTGTAACCCCATGCTCTGGTCAATGCTCGCTTGGCATAGGCCAGAGCAAAAGCTGAATCGGCTGTAATTGCTTTATCATAAAAGAAAATTGCCCTGTCAAAACTTTTTTCAACTGAAAGGTCCTTGAAAATGCTGTCCCCCATTGATAAGTACAATATTCCATTGTATGCATCATCCTGATATGCAGTACCTTCCAGATAATTGAAAAAGGCAGCAGTATTTACTGTCGGTCTCTTTTTGATCCTCTTTTTTTCATCATCCGATAAAACAATTTTCAAAGCATTAACAATGTCAACTGGAATCTCATCAAGGTCATCAATGTTCCCTTTTGGATCGAATGGGTATTTATTTCCCCAGATTCTTTCAACTTTATTTTTCTTGTATCTCAGCAGGTTTATATTAACAAGCACCAGCTCCTTGCTACTTACCATTTCACCCGTTACGAGGAAAAAAACGTTCAGCTTTTTTGCAATATCTTCAATTGGTCTGTCAATAGTCCTGAATTCCTGAACTTCCCATCTCTCACGTACCTGAACCACATTTGTTCTGTTTAAACCGGTTCTGATAAATGAGGTTATTACATCAGTAGTAAATGGCAAGACTTCATTTGGGGTCAGATTATCAAAAGGCAGTACTGCAATCGACTTTTCGGTTCTTTTTATTTCGGATGACTGAATATTCCCCCTGGCAACATTAAAGATTATTAGTGCAATTATCACTATAAGACTTATCATGGTAGTCTCTTTCCATGTTCTGACTTGTGCTTCAAGCTTAATCCGCCTTTTAGCGTTAAGAGGTTTCGTTTTTTCAATGCCACCGGGGGTAATGTCGAAAAACCATGAGAAAATTGCTGCGACAGGGAATCCGGTTGCGGCAATTATGATTATCAATGTCATAACCCAACCCGGTAATGATAACCCTCCGATAAGAATATCGGCAAGCTGTAGAACAACAAAAGATGCGGCAGCATACATTACAAGCACCCTGTCAGTTTTCCGGCGCTTAAGCTCCATTAAAAACCTGGAGAATTTGTTGGATGAATCAGCCATTTCTCCGGTTGCTTCTGTTTAAGAAATATAAAGTTATGCCAACATTTAAATAAATGCAAAAGTTTTTTCAGAACCGGATTTCAGAATTAGTTTAATTGTGATTAAAGAAGTATTGGATTTGGACTTCTCAGACAGCTTAAAAGTATTGGCTACTTTTTCAGCCATTCCTCAACAGCCTGAGGACTTAAACCCGCCAATCCCAGCTTGTTTTTCTTGTTGAAGCCGTTCAGATCATTGGCAAGCTTCCCTGCTTTCTCAACCTCCTTAAGCTTTGCCACCGTAGTAAATCCCAGCTTCTTAACTGGTTCGATCCATTCTTCAGGAATGCCCATTTCAAGGTACTCTTCCCTGGTACTTTCGACTCTCGGCTTTTGACTTACGGGTTTCATCTGTGGGAAAAGTAGCACATCCTGAATTGACGGCTGATTTGTAAGAAGCATTGTCAACCTGTCGATTCCTATTCCCATTCCTGAAGTGGGAGGCATCCCATATTCGAGTGCTCTTACAAAATCGAGGTCTATAAACATAGCTTCATCATCCCCTTTTTCCGATAACTTCAGCTGATCGAGAAACCTCTCCATCTGATCAACCGGATCGTTCAGCTCTGAATAGGCATTTGCGATCTCCTTCCCATTTATCATTAGCTCGAACCGTTCAACCAGACCCGGTTTGCTGCGATGCATCTTTGTAAGAGGAGATGTTTCTGTGGGATAATCAATTATGAAAGTCGGCTGAATATAATTGTGTTCACATTTCTCACTGAAAAGTGAATCAATAAGTTTCCCTTTCCCCATCTCAGGAGAATGGGGAACATCAAGGCTGTCGCAGACCTTCCTGAGTGATTCCTCGTCCATGCCCGAAATATCAATTCCGGTGTTTTCCTTTATTGCATCAAGCATGCTTATCCTCTTGTATGGCGGTTTTAGATCGATTACTTGATCACCATATGAAATTTCTGTTTTACCGTGGAGGTCCGTTGCTGCCTTTGAGACTATCTCTTCAGTAAATTTCATCATCCAGTTATAGTCTTTGTAGGCAATATAGATTTCCATTACTGTAAATTCAGGATTGTGCGTCCGGTCCATCCCTTCATTGCGGAAATCCTTGGCAAACTCATATACACCTTCGTATCCTCCTACAATGAGCCTTTTCAGATAAAGTTCATCTGCTATCCTCAGGTAAAGAGGAATATCGAGCGCATTATGATGAGTTATAAACGGTCGGGCTGAAGCTCCGCCCGGAATAGGCTGCAGGATAGGGGTTTCCACTTCAAGATACCCGCGGGAATTGAACAATTCCCTCATCGATTGAATTATCCGGGTTCTTTTCCGGAAGACATCACGGACATGGGGATTCACAATCAGATCAACATACCGTTGCCGATAACGCATTTCCGGATCGGTAACTGCATCAAAAACTACACCATCCTTTTCCTTTACTATGGGAAGAGGTCTTACGGATTTCGAAAGCAGGGTAAACTCATTAACATGTACAGTAACCTCCCCTGTCTGGGTCGTGAACACGTGTCCCTTGATCCCTATTATATCCCCGATATCGAGCAGTCGTTTAAAAACGGTATTGTACAGAGTCTTATCCTCACCTTTGCAAATATCATCCCTTCTTACATAGAACTGTATCCTGCCCGATGAATCCATCAGCTCTGCAAAAGAGGCATTCCCCATTATACGGCGGCTCATTATGCGGCCTGCAAGGCATACATCCGGGTAACTGTTCTTTGCCTGATCATAATTCTTCAGGATTTCACTGGCCATTACATTTGTCTTGTATTCGGCAGCAGGATACGGATCAATACCAAGTTTCCGGAGTTCTGCCAGGGCATCCCTTCGTATCTGCTCCTGTTCACTTAAAATCATAACAGGTCAATTAAAATATGTGCAAATATATTAAAATTCACTTATCGGCTGGAAGATGATCACGAATGTTTCAGGGAGCAAATCTCATCGTTGAATCTTTCCCTGATTATTCTGGTTACAGGTCCGGGTATGCCTTCTCCGATAATTTGGCTGTCAATTTTTATAACAGGTGTGACCTCCCCGGATGTGTTTGTAATAAAAATTTCCTGCACCCTGCCCAGCTTTTTTGCCGCAACGGCCTCTTCTTTTACCGGAATCCCCGCCTTCCTGGCAACGCGGATTATATTTTTTCTTGTGATTCCCGACAGGATATCAGACGATTCGGGATGGGTGAAAAGAACACCCCTGATTACAAAGAAAATATTTGAATGGGTACATTCCGTAATTATACCGTTCTTTACAAAAGCACACTCGAAAAATCCTTTTCCTGTTGCCTCCTGGAAACAAAGAGTATTCGGAAGAAGTGCAACGGACTTAATATCGCAGCGACCCCATCTGATATCATCCTTAAGCATGATTCCGATTCCCGATTCCTTACCTTCATTCTCAGGAATAAAATCGCGTGCATATGCATAAACTGTCGGACTTGCCGGGGGGGAAGGAAAAGCGTGGGTCCGCTTAGCAGCTCCTCTTGTAACCTCAAGGTAAATAAGGGCTTGTGATGACTCAAGATGATTCACCCTGATAAGTTCTCTTGCTATTACCGGAAATGAATCCTCTTCAGGCCATGCAATCAGCGTTTCCTTAAGACTCCTTTTCATCCTGGCAAGATGACCATTCATATCATAGAAAAACCCTTCATACCACCTTACTACCTCATAAATGCCTTCCGCAAAAAGAAATCCACGGTCATCCGGACTTATCTTTACTTCATCTTTAGGGATATATTTTCCGTTAAAATATGCTATCTCCATTTTTTACTAATTTTACAACTAACAGATTATATGCGGATAATGTTCTGTCACTGCCTTTTTTTTTACCCCNCTGTAGGGGGGGTGGGGGGTATACTACCNTTCTGGCCCGGGTATTATTCAGGTTCTATAATTTCATTTTCATAATCTATGGCTTCTCTTGCCACTTCGGGTGATGAAAAATTCCCGCATGCTGCCTGAACAAACAATGAAGCTCCGAGGACAGTTGTCTCCTTATGGCTTATGATTTTTAACGGAACACCGGTATAATCAGCTCTTAATTTGTTCCATAGTCTGTTTTTCGATCCACCGCCTACACATAATATGCTGTCAGCTTTAAATCCACCTGCATTTTCAAGAGTTCTTTTCCCTTCTGCAAGCCGCTCAGAGAGTGCCTCAAGGATTGCCCTGAAAATCTCATCCCTGGTCGACTCCATTTTAAGCCCAAGAATCTGTCCTCCCGGTTTGCCGCCCATCTCCTCATAGAATTTTGGAATGACCTTAACACCGTTACTGCCGCGAGGAACCTGTTCAGCTCCTGCAATCATCGTCTCAAAAACATCATTATCAAGATCATTGTAAAAGGTCCGCCGTGCCCATTCNATGACACCCGAAGCTATCCACTGGTTTCCTATATTGAATAGTCCGGGCCTTGAATCCAGTTCAGTTGTAATTCCCAGATCAAGCTGCTCGGTTCCCGATTTATACTCTTCTGCCCTTACCATCAGGATTTCCCAGGTCCCTGAACTCAGAACCGGTTGATTCTTCCCCGCACCTGATCCGAAAATTGCAAACTGCGTGTCATGTCCTGTTGCAATAACCGGAGTATGTACAGGTATTGATGTTTCTCCGGCTGCCTTTAGAGTAACTTCTCCAACGACCGATCCTGCTTCTGCAAGTGATCCCATCAATTCCAGAGGTAATCCGGTTCTACTGAAAATATTTTCTGAAAACTGCCTCGAACTCAGACTTGTCATCATCGATGTTCCGGCCATTGTGGTATCATTTACCATTTCGCCGGTAAGATAGAATGAGAAGATTGAAGGCATAAAGAGAAATCTGAAGCTCTTACCGATAAGCGCCGGTCTGTTCTCTTTAAACCAGATCAGCTTGTTTATCGTATTAAAATTAAAAGGAAGGACACCATTCTCCTTATACAATTCTGCAAGGTTGATATATTTGTTTATATCAGTCATCACCTGCTTTGTTCTTTCACATTGCCATGATATAACAGGATACAACATTTGTCCGTTCTTATCGAACAGTGTGCCGTCGACACCAAAGGTAGTTACTGTAATTCCGAGTATTTGGGCAGGATTGATTCGTTTCACTATTTTACGCGACGACAGGCACATTTTATCCCATATTTCCCTGACATCCCATATCCGGTATTCAGGATAAAAAGGATCAGGCTTAGGATTATTTGTACAAGCCTCGGAAGCAAGGATCTCTCCCCGGCTGTTAATGGCTATAGCCCTGACATTAGTAGCACCGCAATCAAAAACTATTACAATATCACGGGACATAAATCACACGCCTTTCAGGAATGACATTGATGCCCCGGCGAACAGTAATCCCAATGCATAAATTGTCAGAACAACAATTACCAGAATCCCTATATAGGTGAAATAGAGCCTTAAGTTCCTGAACCCTTTCAGAAGCTTTTTCTGATCAAGGTTTTGAATTGCATCACGCATATTCCTTGAAAAACGCAAAAGAAAGAATACAGGAAAGAAATAAATGAATCCGACAATGATAATTAAAAGGATAATGATTGATTCTGGTATTCCCATGTTCGCTTCAGTTGTCTTGAAGGTTGACAGAAAAAAACTTGTAGCCAGACCTGCAATAAGAATTAATCCCAGAAAGATAAATCCCAGGATTGCAAGAAATGTGGTCCATTTTCTGGTGGAATTCAGATGATCCAGGATTTCAGGATCTATTTCAATTTTCCTGTTTTCAGTTGGCGTTTCCATTTTGTGTGATTAATTATTGGGACATGCCATGGCATGCTCTTTATTTATATAGTGGACCATAATAATTACATGCCCTGTAATCAGAACCTTCCTTATCCATTCCGAATGCGTTCCATGAACTTGGCCTGAAAACCTGTGATTCAGGAACATTATGCATGCATACAGGTATTCTCAGTAGTGAGGCAAGAGTGATAAGATCGGCACCGATGTGCCCGTAACTTGAAGCAGAGTGGTTTGCCCCCCAGCTAGCCATTACTGAATAGACATCCTTAAATGGTCCTGATCCCGTAAGCCTTGGTGCAAACCACGTAGTCGGCCATCCGGGATCAGTCCTGTCGGTTAGAATCTTATTCATTTTTTCGGGAAGATCAACGGTCCAGCCTTCAGCCAGCTGCAAAACCGGTCCGACTCCTTTTACAAGGTTCACCCTCGAGATTGTCACAGGCATAACATCTCTGGTGGTAAACTGTGATGAGAATCCGCCTCCCCTGAAATAACCTGTGCTTGCAGGCGACCAAATTGTTGCTTTAAGACATTCGGCCGCATCTTTTGATGTTATTTCCCAGAAAGGCTTTATGCAGGCTTCTCCTTTTTTTGTCTGCTTGCCTGAAAAATCAAGAGCTGATGCACCGGAGTTGATAAGGTGGATAATTCCATTTGCCGCAAGTCCTTCAGGCTTCATCTTAGTAACCCTTTTAATAGCATCAGGACTCCAGTATGTTCTTATATCCGAGAACATTTGTGCTGTATTTGTAAGCAGGTATCCGAACAACATCGGCACTCCGTTCATTGCGTCATTTTCGGTGGCTACCAGGTAAGGTGGCCTGATACCGTTCCAGTCAAAAGACGAACAGAGGATTGCTTCAAGAAAGTCGCCGTTGGGCATATGATCGGTCCATTGACGCTGTCCCTGGAACCCCGATAAGAGAGCATTATGTCCGTTCGACTCTTCGCCGAACCCCAGTTTCTTAAGCTTCGGATTTCCTACCATCAGGTCACGCGCAATAATGGCCATCTTTACTGCAATCTCCCACTCTCTGTCCTTTTTTGCCCTTGAAGACGGTTTTGCGTTCAGATCAACCCCTTCCTTGCAGTATTTTTTTGTCCAGGCAAGAGCTTTGGTATATTCCTCCTTATCAAAGATTTCCTCATCAAGCCTTCTTCTGAATTCACTCATGTCAACATATTCATTACGCATTCCAAGGTATTCCTGGAAAAAATCTTCACGGACTATTGAACCTGCAATTCCCATCGAGACTGATCCCATTGACAGATATGATTTACCTTTCATAAATGCAGTGGATAGGCCGGCTTTCACGAACCTCAGTATTTTTTCTCTGACGTCGTCAGGAATGGATTTATCATCCAGGTCCTGAACATCGCGGCCATAAATTCCGAAAGCAGGTAATCCTTTCATAGCATGACCCGCAAGCGCAGCAGCAAGATACACTGCGCCAGGTCTTTCTGTACCGTTAAACCCCCAGATAGCTTTAGGTGTTTCCGGATCCATATCAATAGTCTCGCTGCCGTAACACCAGCATGGAGTAACCGTAAGACTGACTCCGACACCTGATTTTCTGAATTTTTCTGCAGACGATGCCGCCTCAGCTACTCCGCCGATACAGGTATCGGAAATTATACAATCGACTGGCCTCCCATTCGGATACTTAATGTTCTTGCTGATCAGATCAGCTGCAGATCTGGCCATGTCCATTGTCTGGTCTTCAAGGGATTCCCTTACACCTCTTTCGCGTCCGTCAATCACAGGTCGAATTCCGACTTTCGGAAAATCACCAATGACGGTCTGGTAATTTTGGTTTACTTTGAAATCGTTCTCAGCCATATTATGTTTTATTTTTTTATTCTAAAAAAAATTGTCAGTTAACAAATATAGTTTTTTTTAAGATCAGTGCTCTTTTCTAATATATGCAAAGAGCTGTTTTAAAATTCTTTCTTAACCGCAAATCACGATAAGTTATCACAAATCACGCTAAGCTATAATATTAACAGTTAGCTCTTTGCGATTTTGGTGTAAAATCTTTGCGACCATTGAGGTTAATTTTTTGAACTTTTTCAACAACTGCAAACATTAAGGGTAAGTTTTAGTACCTTTGACGATCCATAAATTATAATATGCAAACGGGTAGAAGATTACCGGTGTGGCTCAAAATGAAAAGGGCAAGCGGGGAGAATTATACAAGAGTAAAAAGGCTGGTAGAAAAAAATCATCTCCATACAATCTGCACAAGCGGAAACTGCCCGAACATAGGGGAATGCTGGAATGCCGGAACTGCAACTTTTATGATCCTGGGAGACATATGTACCCGTTCATGCAGGTTTTGTGCAACCCTGACCGGAAAACCACTTCCTCCCGATCCGGAAGAGCCTCTCCGGCTGGCGGAATCGATAAGGACACTTCAGCTGAAACATTGTGTTATAACATCGGTCGACCGTGATGATCTTCCTGACCGGGGTTCTTCATTCTGGGCCGATACCGTCAGAATTATAAAAGAAGTAAATCACGGGATTACAATTGAAACATTAATTCCCGATTTTGACGGTAGTAAAGAAAATATTCAGCGTGTAATTGAAGCAGGACCTGACGTTATTTCACATAATATTGAAACGGTCAGGCGGCTGACTCCTCTTATAAGGACGAAAGCCAGATATGAGACAAGTCTGGGTGTTCTGAAATATATTTCCGGAAAGGGAGTAAGAACAAAATCGGGACTTATGGTCGGGCTCGGTGAAGATGAAACTGAGGTAAAAGAGACAATCCAAGATTTATTTATGTCAGGATGCAGGATACTGACAATCGGACAGTATCTGCAGCCAACTCTGAAACATATGCCTGCAGTAGGTTTTATAAGTCCCGGGAAATTTGATGAATATAGAAAAATGGCTTACAATGAGGGATTTGAAATAATGGAATGCCATCCTCTCGTACGCTCTTCATTTCATGCCGAAAAACACATAGGTGTTGGATTAAAATGACTATATTGTCATAACTAACAGACCTTGGACAAATTGAGCTATAGTGTTTTATATCAAGATATTGGTGTAAGGGATTACAAAGAAGTCTGGGAAATTCAGGAGAAAATCTTCGGAGAGCTAATTAGAAGCAAACTTCGCGAACAACAAATTAATTCAGACAAAGAGAATCCACTCCCCGGAACATTAATTTTTGTTGAACATCCTCATGTTTATACTCTTGGTAAAAACGGGTCGGAGAACAATCTGCTGATAGATCATATACAGCTTCAGACAAAAGATGCAAAATTCTTCAGGACCGACAGGGGAGGGGACATTACTTATCATGGTCCAGGGCAGATTGTCGGGTATCCGATCTTTGACCTTGAAAAGATGGGAGTCAGTCTTAAAGAGTATATTCACGGACTTGAAGAAGCTGTTATAATGACGGTTTCACATTTTGGCATTTCCGGATCAAGGCTTGACGGAGCAACCGGGGTCTGGCTTGATACAGGTATGAATAGTAAAGCACGGAAAATATGTGCTATCGGTGTCAGGGCAAGCAGATATGTTACAATGCATGGATTTGCATTTAACGTAAATACCGACCTAAACTATTTCAATTATATTAACCCGTGCGGATTCACTGATAAGGGAGTGACATCACTTGAAAAGGAACTTGGTGAGAGACAGGATTTTGAAGCTGTAAAACTGCTGGTTAAGAACAATCTTTATAAAGTTTTTAACCTGAATTGGATTAATAAATAGACGGATGGATAAAAGATGGGTGATTAAGGAGAAGGGTGATACGGCGGTTGTCAGGCAGCTTGCAGGTGCTCTGAATATCTCTGAGGCTCTTGCTAATCTGATGGTTCAGAGAAATATCACCACGCCGGAAGAGGCTCTGGCCTTTTTTGAACCTGACCTGGGATATCTTCACGATCCTTTTATGATGAAAGATATGAATATCGCAGTTGAGAGGATCTCGACCGCGATCAAAAAGAACGAGAAGATCCTTGTATACGGAGATTACGACGTTGACGGAACTACTGCTGTTGCNTTGATGTACTCNTTCCTTAAAGAACAGTATTCCAGTATTGAGTATTATATTCCCGACCGGTACAAGGAGGGTTACGGTGTTTCGTTCATGGGGATAGATTATGCCTTCCAGAATAATTGCAGGATAATTATTACCCTTGACTGCGGTATCAAAGCTGTTGAAAAGGTAAAATATGCCCGGTCGAAAGGCATCGATGTAATTGTCTGTGATCATCATTATCCCGGCGATGAGATTCCAAGAGCGGTCGCTGTGCTTGACCCTAAACAGCCGGGTTGCAATTACCCATATAAGGAACTTTCGGGATGCGGAGTCGGTTTTAAACTTATACAGGCTTATTCAAGGGTTCATGGGATACCTTTCAGTAAGATTGCAGGGTATCTCGACCTGGTCGCCGTAAGTATTGCTTCGGATATCGTGCCGCTTACAGGAGAAAACAGGGTTCTTGCCTACTTCGGCTTGAAACAGCTGAATGAATCACCGGGAACAGGGCTTAAGGAAATAATCCGTGAATCTGAAGTGTGCCGTGCTCTGACTATTGAAGATGTTGTATTTAAGATCGGTCCCAGGATAAATGCAGCAGGCAGGATGGAGACAGGAAGTAAGGTTGTTGACCTTCTTGTCGCAAACGATATTAAAATAGCTGCCGGAATCAGCAAGGAGATTAACAGTTTCAATATTGAACGNCGAAATGTCGACCGCTCAATAACCACCGAAGCNATGCGGATGATCTCTGAGGACCAGCGAACTGTAAATGCCAAGACAACAGTCCTTTTTAATCCTTCCTGGAAAAAGGGTGTAATTGGGATTGTTGCCTCACGACTTATCGAAACATATTACCGGCCGACAGTAATACTTACCGAATCCAACGGCTTTGCAACAGGTTCGGCACGTTCCGTTCAGGGATATGATCTCTACCAGGCAATAGAAGCATGTAGTGATCTGCTCGAAAGCTTTGGCGGACACATGTTTGCTGCCGGGCTTACCCTCAAGAAGGAAAATATAAAAGCATTTATGGATCGGTTTGAACAGTATGTTAATGAAACAATCACAGAGGAACAACTTTTCCCGAGAGTCTTCATCGATTCTGAGCTTTCATTTGAAGAAATAAATGAGGAATTCTTTACTTTTCTGAATAAATTCCAGCCTTTCGGACCTGAGAACATGTCTCCGATATTCGTTTCAAGAAACGTTTTTGATAAAGGAACAGCACGAATGGTAGGTTCAAGCGGCGAACACCTGAAGCTTGATCTCTGTCACGAATCGACGGGTCAGAAGTCTTTCCCTGCTATTGCCTTCAGCCAGGCGGAGCATTTTGAATATATCAGGGCAGGTAAGCCGATGGATGTGTGTTATTCTATCGAAATGAATGAGTTCAGGGGCAGCAGAAACCTTCAGCTCAATATCAGAGATATTAAGATCGATAAGAAAACTGTTTAACTTTGGTTCTTAAAGGGTGCCTGAAGAAAGTTTAATCCCCAATATTCTAAAACCAGATCCTGGCCTGAAACTTGAATTCTTCGGTTTTGATAGTTGAACCGTCATCTTTTAAGAGTTCGGTTATCGCAAATTTTATCCGAAGGTCACAGAATTTTCCTGGTCTCCAGTCGACCATTAAATAGGTCCTGTTGCCTTCACCCGAAAGGGCAGGTATGCTGAAGCTGTTGAGCAGGTCATTTTCATATGTATAAAGCCTTGAATCCCAGCTGTCTGTTTTAAAAATACAATAACGGAACCANAGTGACAGGGGAATTTTTTCTAACCTGTAGGTCATATCCTGTAACAGAAGCATCCCGTGCCCTCCCCCTGGCCAGGCCATCTTATAATCCATACGGGTCACCAGGGTCAGATTTTCCTGAGGGGAATACCTTATTGATCCTTTTATCAGGCGGCTTCCTGTATTCTCCTGTTTCTCTATACCATAGATATCTTGCCTGTTCAGAACTGATCGCCGGTAGTTGATTACTGCTTCAAATGTCAGCTTATCAGATGGCAGATATTTTATTCTCACTTCCCTGGTTACTGCTGCCGAAGGAGCTCCGCACCTGTATTTAAGCCATGGGTAGAACCGCAGATCACATCCGGAACTAATAAAAAGGTGCCGGGCTGCTTCAAATGTAAAATTCCCGAATATACCCCTTATATTTTCCCCCGATGAACTGCTGAAAAGACCTTTTCCATGGAAACTTGTGTAGCCGGGATCATAATTCCTGTACACCAGACTCATCGACAAACGGTCGGAAGGCCGGAAGGAGACTCCCTGGACTGCAGCAAATTTCCGGTTCAGGTTTGAAGAGCCTTCTCCAAAAAATAACATCCTGCCAACTATTGCTTTGTAGTATACGGTTGCACCTATATTTACCATGCCTTCAAAATCAAACAGATCTTCAGTTTGAGGGTCGGTCTTTGAGACAGGAAGAGAGAACCTGCTGCCAGTCCAGATAAAACCAGTTCTGAAGTTTTTAAAATCGGTTGAAGCATTTAGTATATAACAGTATTCGGTAACGTCATCTTTTTTCTCAAGCGATGAGACTGTATTATGCAATCCCGACCTCTGGAATGTTTCGATCATAAGATCCGATCCATTTTTTGCGGTATCAAGTGTGGCATCAATCCTGTTCACCGAATACAGGAAGGAGAGACATGTCTTTCTTATCTGAAACCGGGCGGCAGCTCCCCGGAAAAAGATATTCTCATCGGTTGAAGTATAAGATTTTATCTCATCGCCACCCGATAAATATCCCGGCTGAGTCAGTGAAAGACCTGTCCGCAGACCAGTATTTATACTTGTTCCCATCCCTAATCGCGCCCCGATATCTCCTGCAATTAACTTTCTGACAATCCCTTTGCCGGTCCATGCTATGCTGCCCGACAGAAAGTCTGGAAGTGGTGGTCTGCCTGAAAGAAGTTTTTCCCCTGCATCTTTTTCAGCAGTAAGGGCTCCCGAAATACTTCCGGCTGTAAACTTAAACCTTGATAATAATTTCCAGGGCGGCCCGGGTGATGATGTTTCTGTAGCAGGGTACNTTGCTGAGAANCTGGTGAGTATGTTAGTCCTCAAACGGACAGGTTCTGAATTAATTATCTTTTCATAATCAAGTGAAACAAACGGGGAGATCATACGTGCAAGTTCACGGTCGAAACCAGGAACAGTTGCAATTTCATAAATAGAAATTATTTTACCGGTTGAACGGATATAATCAGCAAGTGCTTTAACCTGGAAATCGGTAAGAAAGAAAAGGCGGGATATTTCAGATTCATCGGCATAATTTATACTGACAGGCTTTTCAATCAGATCATAGAGTCTCTCTGAATAAACAGAAGCGGCTTCCGGATCAGATTCATCATCAGCAAGTTCTTCCGCAACCGAGGAGATAAGATCTGAATTTTTTTCCTCCTGGCCGGGAGAATCAAAACAGATTAAAATCAAAAGAAAAGCAAGCAGAAACTTATTCATTTATTTATGTGAAAAATTATTTCTTTATTACTTATATAGTTGACCCCCAAATCATCATGGGGGGGGTATTATCTGATTTCATTTTAGCCTGAATATTATTGAAGCCGACGAAGTAACTCCCAGCATTTCATGAGTTGAGAAACCCAGATCAAGCTTCGCAAATTTCAGAAGGTACCCGATCCCGAAACTGAAAGAGTTGTTCTCACTGCTGAACCCGCCTCTGACCTTGAATTTTTGTGCAGCTTCATATTCAAACCCCATTTTAAGGATCAGATTTCCTCCGGTGCTCATCTCTGCCTCAGCACAGGCAAAAAGTGAGTTGGTCAGCCATAAACCACCTCCTGCTCTGATGGATGAAGGCAGATAAGTCTTCCTCAATGAATTTGGAACGGGATTAAAAATATGAAAACCGATCCTTATTTTTTCGGAGGGCGTGATCAGGAGCCCTGCTTCGAAACTAAGCGCCCTTCTTAAATTATATTCACCTGCTGTCCTCTCACAGAAGAAATCAACCTGGATTCCACCGTAGATCTTCTCCGTTAACTTTAATCCGCAGGCAAGCCCGGCCGAATGCCTCCTGAAATCCATGTTCCCGAAGTTGCTGTAGATTACCCCCAGCCCTGCCTGCCCGGCTGGAATGACAAGTCCGGCGGATCTGGTTCCAAGTTCGCTGATATTGAATCTGTTCTGGTAGCTGAATCCGAGCGAGGCCGATGTGTTTAAGGGAAGCAGAGCCTGGTTATGGAATGATGACCAGAAACCCGGTCCGGTAACGCATGAATAGCTCATCCCTGCTTCTGAAGCACCGGGAACAGTGAAAAAAGGATCACTCCCGGAGGCTGAAGAAAAGAGAAAAACAGATAAAACTGAAACTGTTATTTTGTGCAGCGAGTACAAAATTGTTTCAAATTATACCACTAATTTATAAAAAAAATAGATCCTGTCAATAGGATCCATTTAATATTCTTTATCCTCTGTGTAACTCTGTGAATTCTTCGTGTATCTCTGTGTAAGTATTAGTATTTCAGTTTATTACACAGAGCTACACAAAGGGGACACAGAGTTCCGCGGAGAATTAATCAGTTTGTTTTGTATGGAAACCTGATTTTTTTCAGTTCTTCGTTAGCCTCCACGATCTTCTTCTTTAACCCTTCCTTGTGTTTTATGACTTCCTTCATTACTTCACCATCACCTGTTCCAATGATCTGGGCAGCAAGTATTCCTGCATTCTGTGCACCGTTCACGCCAACTGTTGCCACCGGAATTCCGGGTGGCATCTGTAGTATTGAAAAAATTGAATCGAGTCCTTCGAGAGAAGCTTTTATAGGTACTCCAATAACAGGAAGCGGCGTCATTGCAGCAATAACACCTGGTAAATGAGCAGCCATACCGGCAGCAGCAATAATTACCCTGATGCCTCTTCCAGCCGCGCCCCTGGCAAATTTCTCAACCTCCTCAGGGGTCCTGTGGGCCGACAGTGCATTGATCTCAAAAGGTATCCTGAATTCGTTCAGGATCTGTGCCGCTTTCTCCATCACTGGCATATCCGAGGTGCTTCCCATTATTATGCTCACTAGTGGTTCCATGTGAAATATTTTAATTTAACTTCCTGGTAAGGACAAAAATAAGCTATTATTTTCATATTTTCGCAGGCGTTCTTTGGTCAAAAAATATGGGTATGAAAGAAGTACAGATCCTCGATAAAAAGTTCAGGGAATTCATCCCTGAAAACACTATTCAGGAAAGAATTAAAGAACTTGCCAGCCAGATCAACAGGGATTATGAAGGTAAAGAAATGATCTGCATTGGTGTTCTCAATGGTGCATTTATTTTTGCAGCTGACCTTTTCAGAAGACTTGATATTAAGGCAAGGATAACATTTATTAAGCTTGCGTCCTATGCCGGCACAGCTTCTTCCGGAGAAATAAAGGAACTCATCGGATGGAACGAGGATCTTAGAGACAAATCAGTTTTAGTTATCGAAGATATTGTTGATACAGGAATTACACTTGAGCATACTGTAGATAATCTGATTATCAGAAATGTAAGGGAAATCAGGATTGCCGCACTTCTTCTTAAACCTGAGGCTTACAGCAAAGAGATAAAGATTGATTATATAGGATTCGAAATACCAAATGATTTTGTTGTGGGTTACGGCCTCGACTATAACGGTGAGGGACGAAACCTCCCGTCTGTTTATACATTAATACCTTAAAATGTTAAGCTTATGGTAAATTTTTTGATTTTCGGCCCTCCCGGATCAGGCAAGGGAACACAGTCGGTTAAACTGGCTGAGAAATTCAATCTTACTCACCTGTCGACAGGCGACATGCTGCGTGCTGAAATTTCAGCCGGAACAGATCTGGGTAAAAAGATGAGTTCCATTATGTCGAAAGGTGAACTGGTTCCGGATGAGGTTGTAATAGAAATGATCGCAGCCAGGATCGACAGTACAAAAGGTTCGTCAGGATTTCTTTTTGACGGCTTTCCCAGAACGGTTGCCCAGACCGAAGCACTTGAAAGAATGCTCAATGTGCGCAAAATGAAGATCGATAGCATGCTCGTTCTTGATGTGGATCATGATGAGCTTGTTAAAAGGCTGATTCTGAGAGCTGAGCAGTCGGGCCGTCCCGATGATAAAGATCCTGCAGTAATAGAAAACAGGATCGATGTTTACAAAGCCAAAACCGAACCGATAATTGAGTATTGCCGGCAAAGAGGCATCTACCAGCCCGTAAACGGAATGGGTACGATTGATGATATCTTTGACAGGCTAAGCAGGCAAATAAAGAAACAGTTGTAACTCTTTATTATCACCGTCCTTAGGTTTATCTGCCCCCTGCCCCCTAAAGGGGGTTCTTAAATCATTCTGCTTATAAAAGTCCCCCTTCAGGGGGGATGGGGGGCTTACAAAATAAGGGTTAGTGGGAGAAATAAAAATGTGGAAGTAGAAACGAATATCATAGAGAAATCTTTAACTAATGTCTGGATCTAACTTCGTTGATTATGTAAAGATCTATTGCCGTTCAGGCAATGGCGGACCGGGCTCTGCCCATCTCCGGAGGGAGAAGTTTATTCCAAAAGGAGGCCCTGACGGAGGTGACGGGGGCAGGGGAGGTCACATTATCCTCAGGGGAAACGATCAGATGTGGACACTTCTTCATCTGAGATACCGAAGGCATATTTTCGCAGGGAACGGAGAATCAGGAGGTGCCCAGCAATCAACAGGCGCCGATGGCGCCGATATAATTGTTGATGTGCCGCTTGGTACAATTGCCAGGAATGAGAGCTCAGATGAGATACTCTTTGAGATTACAGATCATGGCGATGAAAAGATCCTCGCCAGGGGAGGAAGAGGCGGACAGGGAAATACCCACTTCAAATCATCAACAAACCAGACCCCCCGGTATGCCCAACCTGGAGAAAAAGGTATTGAGGAGCCATTTATTCTTGAGCTTAAAATTCTTGCCGATGTGGGGCTTGTAGGATTTCCGAATGCTGGAAAATCAACCCTTCTATCCGTTGTGTCTGCAGCAAAACCTAAAATAGCTGACTATCCTTTTACAACTCTGGTACCAAACCTCGGAATCGTATCATACAGGGATGATAAATCATTCGTCATGGCTGATATTCCGGGAATAATTGAAGGTGCTCATGAGGGGAAAGGACTTGGAATAAGATTTCTCAGGCATATTGAACGAAACTCGATGCTGCTTTTTATTATTCCGGCCGACAGTAAAAATATTCAGGAAGAATATGAAATACTCGTGAATGAGCTTAAAATGTATAATCCGGAATTGCTTGATAAAAAACGTCTTCTTGGGATATCGAAATCGGATCTGCTCGACGAGGAGCTCAGAAATGAAATCAGGAAAGAGCTGCCCGATGTATCACGTGTTTTCTTCTCTTCAATTACCGGAGACGGCATAAACACGCTGAAGGATATGATCTGGAAAGTTCTTAATAATTATTCGTAATTATGGTCGAACAGCTTGACCACCGGCTATTCCTTTTTCTTAACTCGTTCAACTCCCCGTTCTGGGATAAAGTGATGAACTTTATGAGTCAGGTGACGGTTTGGATCCCGATGTATCTTGCCATTCTCATATTTCTGGGGATCAGATATAAAAAGAGATTCTGGGTAATATTGCTGTTTATTATTCTTGCTGTTGTTTTGTCGGACCAGACTTCGGTTTTTATCAAAAATGCAATTGACCGGCCACGCCCATGTCACGAATCATCACTTCAGGGACTTGTACATCTGGTAAACGGGAGGTGCGGAGGCATGTTCGGATTTGTTTCTTCTCATGCAACCAACTCTTTCACTGTAGGACTCCTCAGCCTGCTCCTGATCAGGAATAAATGGTATACCCTTTTTATTATTATCTGGGCATCAGCCGTAAGCTACAGCAGGATTTACCTCGGAGTTCATTATCCCGGAGATGTTCTCGGCGGAGCACTCCTGGGAACATTGATAGGTTGGGGAGTTTATAAAATGTATGAAGCTGCCGATAAATTGATTTACCCCATAACCTCCGCTGGTGCGAATTTGCAATCCGTGCCAGAAAATTACAGCGAGCACGGATTATAAATCCGCGCTCGCATAATCTTAAGGAAAATGTTCTGTCTCACTCTCAATTCCACCGACCCCTATTTTAATCTTGCAGTGGATGAATATCTGCTGAAAAATACAAATGGTGAATATCTTATACTGAGCATAAATGACAAATCAGTAATAATCGGCAAGCACCAGTCAGCTCACAGGGAAACCGACACTAAGTTTATTTCCGAACACAACTTGCCTTTGGTAAGGAGAATTTCAGGCGGAGGAACTGTATTTCACGACATGGGAAACCTTAACTTCACTTTTGTNCTTAACAGTAAGGAGGGGAAGCAGATAGACTTCAGAAAGTACACCCTCCCGGTAATCGGATTTTTATCAACAATTGGTGTCGATGCCAAATTTGAAGGTAAAAATGACCTGAAGGCAGGTGGACTCAAAATATCAGGGAATGCTGAACATGTGTTTAGGAACAGGGTACTGCATCACGGAACGCTCCTTTTTGACAGTGACCTTGAACTGATGCGGGGAGCTTTAAGAAAAGATGCTTCGAAATATGAAACCAGGGCTGTAAGGTCAAATCCTGCCTCCGTAACCAATCTGCTAACGTTGGTGAACAAAGCTGATAATAATATTGATACAATTTATAAATTCAGATCTCTGATGCTTGACTGGATTTTGATCAACATTCCCGGATCACATGTAGTTGAGCTTTCTGAAAAGGAGATTGCAGATATAAAATCATTGGCTGAAACAAAATACAGGACCTGGGAATGGAATTATGCTTACGGGCCGGAATATGATTTATTAACAGGTTTTGTATATGGCAAAACAGTTAATTCATGTAATCTGCATGTTAAGGACGGGATCATATGGGATGTTGAAATAAAAGGCTCCACTGAACTTGAAAAGGCCGGAAAGGAACTTATCGGGTGCAGGCATATGCCCGACGATATTCAAAAAGTTCTCGAAAAAGAAAATATCTTTAAACAAGATTTTGATATTTTTAATTTCTTTTGAAGCATTTCTCTGTGGATCTCTGAAATATTTTAAAAAATCCTTCTTAACCGCAAAGCACGCTAAGAATGAGCAAAGCACACAAAGTTAAATCGTTAATAATTATCTCTTTGCGATCTTTGCTTAAATCCTTTGTGAACTTTGCGGTTATTGGATTTCGACTTTTAAAAAGTCCGGGAGGCACGAAGGTTTAAGAAATTGATAGTCAAACGGTATGGATATTCTGAAATCAATAGCAGTCTGGTTTATCGGCATCGTTTACATGCTTCTGTTTTTCCCGCTGACATTTATAATCTGGNTCCTTGTACTTCCATTCGACAGCCAACGGAGAGTCATTCACTGGATCCTGAACTGGCAGAGCAGGATACTTGTCTGGCTTCTGCCAATCTGGACAATCCGGATTGAAGGAAGGGAGAAAGGATTACTTGATTCTCCATGTGTAATAATCTCCAACCATCAGTCGATACTCGATATTCTGCTGATAAACTGCCTCCGCTACAGGTTAAAGTGGATCTCCAAGATCGAAAACATGAAACTTCCTGTTCTGGGTTGGTACCTCANGATGGCAGGATACATAGTAATAGACAGGGGAAACCCCGAGAGCAAGGAGGAAATGATGGATAAATCATTCCGTTGCCTGAAGGACGAAACCTCAATTATGATGTTCCCGGAAGGAACAAGGTCACCCGATTGTGAGATCGGATTTTTCAAACGTGGTGCCTTTCAGCTTGCCATAAATGCACAGGTACCGATTCTTCCGATTGTGCTCGACGGATCAGGCGGAATTCTTCCGAAGCACGGACTGATATTTACCACCGGACACAAAATAAGGATTAAAGTGTTTGACCCTGTAAAGCCCGGTTCGTTTAATACAGATGATCCGGACATTCTCTCGCAGAATTTCGGTAATTTTATGAAAAAAGCTCTTGAAGATTTACGCAGCGGAAAGTAAAAATGGCACACGACCTGTCATACCGGAAGATCCTTCACAGGATGGGATATTATAACTATCAGCGCGGGCTCATAATTCATCATCTTGAGGAGGAGGGGAGCTGGAACAGCCATTTGAAGAATTGCAGGGATTTTATTCTGACAGCACTCAATTTTTATAAGCCGTCAAAAGTTACCGTCCTTGGCAGCGGCTGGCTTCTCGATCTTCCATTGAAAGAGATTTGTGACGCCGTTGACGAAATTAATCTTGTCGATATAATTCATCCTCCCGAAGTGAAGGAACAGACAGGAAAACTTAATAAAGTTATCCTCAGGGAAGATGATGTCTCGGGCGGATTGATAAATGAGGTCTGGGAAAAAGGTAAAAACCGGGTATTCTTTAACAAGCTCAGGTCACTCGAAGAAATCAGGATATCTGAATACAAGCCTCAGTTTGATCCCGGCGTGGTAATTTCGCTTAATATACTGACCCAGCTTGAAAACCTACCGCTTGAGTTCCTGAAAAAGAGATCCATGAAAAATGAGGAAAGTTCTCTGAGGTTTAGAAAAGAGGTTCAGTCAAAACATATCTCATTCCTTAAAAAACACGAATCAGTGCTTATAACTGACGTTTCAGAAGTTATAACAGATAATTCCGGCGTTATTACTGAAGTAGCTTCTGTCTTAACTGATCTGCCCGAATCAAAGACAAAAGCGGAATGGACATGGAATTTTGATCTGCGAAAGTCGGATTATTACACAAAGAAATCAGTTTTCAAAGTNTCAGCCATGATTCTTTAATATGAACCCTGGAGATATCAGAAAAATTTATACCGGTTTGAAACAGAAGAATGAAACTCTTCTTTCTGAATTAAAGAAAAAGCACCTGCTGATTTCTTTGCTCAGGCTTTTTATTTTCATNGCTGGCGTCATTCTGTCTGCAATCTTAATAAGCCGCTCATTGACCGGGGGAATAATTGTCCTTGTAATCAGCATAATTTTCTTTATTCTTCTTGTCAAAATATATGAGGATTATTCGGGCAGGATAACCTTTGTTCAAAACCTGGTCAGAATTAATGACAATGAGATTAATGCCCTGGATGGAGATTTGTCAGCATTTGAAGGCGGATCTGACCTGAATGATCCAAAACATGATTTCTCATGTGATATCGATCTTTTCGGCGAGGATTCGCTCTTCAGGTTCCTGAATCGGACAGTTACCGGTTCGGGCAGGTCACAACTGGCAGCATGGCTCTCCGGGCCTTATGATCTGAGGGAAGAGATTACTGACAGACAGGAGGCTGTAAGGGAGCTTGCAGAGAAGCTGGAGTGGCGTCAACAATTTATGGCTTCCGGTTTTAATAAGCCATTGAACGATCTTGAAATTCATAGTCTGAGAGAATGGCTGAATGAAAATGATGATTCTTATTCTTCTGCAATTATGAGGATTGCATCTTTTGTATTACCTGTTGGCGCCATAGTCACTCTTTCACTTGTCATTGCCGGAGTTATTCCGTATATTATTTTTATGCTCCTCTTTCTTTTCAATCTTCTACTGATAGGTCTTTACCTCAAAAAAAGCAACAGAATACATGCAATGGTTTCAAGGAAACAGCTTTTTCTTTCATCTTTTGAACAACTTATCAGCTCCTTTGAAAAAGAGGAATTTAAGTCGGATCTGATGTCTGANATAAAGAATAAATTATGCNCCGGACAAGGTTCTGTAGCAAATAAAATAAAGGAGCTTAATAATATAATCAGTGCATTTGACAACAGGTTGAACATGTTTGTAGGGTTGATTCTGAATGGATTTCTCCTGTGGGATTTTCATTGTATCATTAAGCTTGAAAAATGGAGGAGGTCGGCTGCATCAGGTATGCCGGTATGGTTGAATTTGCTGGGTAAGGCTGACGGGCTTATCAGCCTTGCAAATTATTCATTTAACAATGATGACAACTCTTTTCCGGAGGTAGTGCAAAACGGACCTGTTCTTGAGGCTTTCAGAATGAGCCATCCGCTTCTGAAGAGAGAAACCAGGGTCAGCAACGATTTTTCAGTCGGGCGGCGCGGCCGGGTATTTATAATAACCGGCGCCAATATGGCCGGTAAGAGCACTTTTCTCCGGACAGTAGCTGTTAACATGGTTCTGGCCATGACAGGGGCACCTGTATGCGCTGAAAAAATGAGGTTTACGCCTTTAAAGCTTTTCACAAGTATGCGGACTGTCGATTCCCTCAGCCATAATGAGTCCTATTTCTATGCGGAGCTTAAAAGGCTTAAAGCACTTAAGGAAAGACTTGAAACAGGCGAAGAGATTTTATTTATTCTTGACGAAATCCTTAAAGGTACTAATTCAACAGACAAAAGTCTGGGTTCAAAACAATTTCTCAGGCGGATAATAGATCTCGGAGGAACAGGCCTGATCGCAACCCACGATATATCCCTTGGTGAAATGGAAGCGGAGTACCCGGGTAATGTTGTAAACAAATGCTTCGAGATTGAAATTGACGGGGAGAATATAAAATTTGACTACCTGCTGCGCGACGGCATTACCCGTAAAATGAATGCTGCCGCTCTTATGAGACAGATGGGTATTGCCTGAGCATCGTCATTTATTAACAATATGAAGCCGGGCAATCGACCCTTTATAAAAGTCAATTAATCAGGTAAATATTTCCGATACTCACTTTTTCCCCTTTTCAGACGGTTATAATTTGCGGCGATTGTTGAAAAATTGGCAGGAGAGACCATCCCTAATTAACTATATTTGCGCAAAATTCTTAAAAATGACAGTTGTCGGATATTCTGAAGAGCATATAAAAACACTCGAGTGGCGGGAACATATCCGGTTAAGGCCCGGTATGTACATTGGAAAGCTTGGTGACGGATCCTCGCAGGATGATGGAATTTATGTACTGCTAAAAGAAGTGATGGATAACGCCGTTGATGAATTCATGATGTGTTATGGTAAGAAAATTGATGTTGCTATCAACGGTAATGAGGTTAGGGTACGCGACTATGGCCGCGGTATTCCGTTGGGAAAGGTGACAGAGGTGGTCTCGAAGATGAACACAGGTGCCAAATACGATTCAAAAGCATTTAAGAAATCTGTGGGGTTGAACGGTGTCGGGGTCAAGGCAGTCAATGCATTGTCAAGCAGGTTCATAATCAGGTCGATCCGCGACGGACAGATCAAGGTGAGCGAATTTGCTCACGGGTTAACAATAAAGGATCCTCCGCTGGAGCCAACCACCGAAGAGAATGGTGTTGAGGTAATTTTCCAGCCCGACGAAGCTCTCTTCGGCAATTATTTCTATATGTCGGAATACGTTGATTCGATGCTGAAAAACTACGTGTACCTTAACTCCGGACTCGTAATTAATTTTAACGGTAACAAATTCTTTTCGAAAAACGGGCTTGTCGATCTTCTGAATGAGAACATGAGCAAAGAGGGCCTCTACCCCATAGTCCATTTAAAAAGTGACGATATAGAAGTGGCATTTACGCATGGACTTACCTATGGGGAAGATTATTATAGTTTCGTGAACGGTCAGAATACAACTCAGGGCGGAACTCATCTCATTGCGTTCAAGGAAGCCTTTGTGAAGACAATACATAACTTCTACAAAAAAGATTATGATCCGGCAGATATTAAGACATCAATAATAGCTGCCATCAGCATTAAGGTTGAAGAACCCATTTTCGAATCTCAGACCAAAACGAAGCTTGGTTCCAAGGACATGGGACCCGAAGGACCTTCCGTCAGAAATTTCATCAGTGAATTCATGAAGAAACAACTTGATGATTATCTGCATAAGAATCCCGAAACAGCCAGAATCCTTCTTCAGAAGATTCAGGATTCGGAGAAGGAGAGGAAAGCAATATCCTCGATTCAGAAGCTGGCAAGGGACAGGGCAAAAAAGGTAAGCCTTCATAATAAGAAATTACG
>JGI20214J51650_10000441_pt1 | contig 25660 bp, 18 predicted proteins | sample WetSurMetagenome_FD_51650 | JGI IMG/M metagenome (IMG submission 51650) | reverse complement strand
CCACGATGATCCATGATTTCCGCAGGGTGAGATAGCCCGCCCACAGCGGCAGAAAAAGCATGGGAATCATGACCAGTCCGCCTTTTTTCATCGCTTCGTAGGTACCCCGCAGCCAAGACGATTTCTTGCCCGATACAAGGAGCCGGCTCTGATCGTTCTGCAGCACTTCGGTGAGCACCGGGCCTTTTACGGCGTTTTCGCCGAGCCAGCGCGGCATGGCCTCGCCGATGAATGCCGTGAGCTCCGGCGCTCCCACCGCGTCGAGCGTGTAGCGATCTTCCCCGAGGCGGCCGGTCTGGCGAATCATATAAGGCTTTCCCGCCGAATCCACCGCGAGGCCGAACACGTTGCCGAACCGTGCCATGGTGAGCTTGCGCGGGAAGCCCGCGTCCGACAGTATGGTGCCCGCGGCGATGGAAACGGACGAACCCCGCTCAAGGTCTTTGCGGAGGTAATCGACGTATGAGTCCCAGGCCTCGGCGGGGTCCTTTGCGGAGGCAAAACCGGCGCGTACGCGTTCTATTCCGGCGCGCCGCAGCTCCCTGTCGGCGGGAAACGTCTCCATCACGCCGTCGGCGTCCTTGGCGAGAATCTCGTCGAGCGACGACAGGACGAATCCCCATTCCTCCTTCGCCGCGTCGGCCAGCTTGCGCTCGTCGGCGAGGGCCTGCTCCTTGGCGAGGCACTCTTCCTTGACTCGCGCGAGATCGTTCGCGGCGCGCTCCTGGTTTTCGCGCAGGCGGTCGAGTTCCTGTTTGTCGGACTCGCGTTGGTCCACGGCGCGCTGCTTCTGCGTATAGCGTTGGGCAATCTCGTTTTCGAGGGAATCCCGCGCCGCCTCCACGTAGGATTTGAGCAGCGAAAGCTCGGTCTGTTTCATCTTGAGCGTTTTTTCCTGCTGCGACGCCGCGGCGACGCACGCGACGGCTGCCAGGACGGCAAGCATGTGTTTCATTTGGCGCCGTCCCGTTCCACGCCGCTAAACGGCAATGACACGAACGCGGGCAGGTGCTTGCCCTCGCGAATGGCGGTAGCGGTCACGATGTTTTGCGCCGTTGCCGCGTCGGCCGGTTTCCACACCGGAACCCCTCCGGCGGAGTTTCCCGCCCATACGAAGCATTGTTCGGCCTTCGGATCGGCAATCGCTTCCAATATGCCGCCCACGCGCAGGCGGCACACCGTGCCGCGCAGGTCGGCCACCGGCGACTTTTCTTGGCCCGCCTGTATGGAGCCCAGCGCTTCGCGCATCACCGACGCGGACTGGGACAGCCGGGAAAACGCCTCGGGGCATTCGATGGATTTCGCGGAAAGTTCGCTTTTGACGAGCGCGATGGACGAACGTACCTGGCCCAAAACGAGCGGCGGAAGCAGGATGGCGGATGCGTCGAGCCGGTCGCAGGAGGCGGCGATTCTCGCCCGAAGGAGGTCCTTGCCGAGATCGATCTGGCGTTTGCGCTGCTGGGCCGCAAGCACCAGAGAGGCCAGCGAATCGCTTTTCTTCTGGTTCTCTATAATCGAACGCTTGACCGAGTCGATGTCGGCGCGTACCCGAGACATACGTTTCGTCATGCGGTCGCGGTATTCGTCGAAGTCCTTTTTTTCATTGTCGCGCTCAACGCGGTTTTTCTCGCGCTGGTCGCTTACCTGCGTGAGTTCCTTTCTCAAGCGGGAAAGCTCGCCGTCGATGTCGGGGGGCTGCTGCGCCGCGACGCTCGCGGCGATGGCGGCCGCGGCGAGCAGCGAAAGTCTAACAATCATGATGATTGGGCTCCTTTGCGTTTTTGTGAGAACGAAAATATGAAACCGCAGTATTCGGGTTGTGTTAGAACACCGTTATTTCGCGGTTTGACGTTTCCCGCCGCGCCGGGGCCAATGTCGGTGCATGCAATCGCCGTTCGCTGAACACCGGGAAATCGTACCGGAGTTTTTCCCGTGTGCGCCGGACCGTTGTTTAGCGCGTCCGGCGCGCCGCGTCGGCATGTCCATATACATTTATTACTGCGAATCGGCCAAAATTCATCCGCCGGCCATAACGGCGGCGTGTTCTAATAATGCAATCCTAATATCTTTATAAATCGCCGCAAACAAATCCCGCCTAATTTCTTTCCGTATCAAAATCGGTTCCCTTTGTCGGTACGTCTTAAAAAAAGACAGAAAGAGTCATTTACAAACGACATGCTCAGCTTTTCCACTGTACGGAGCGTCATGCGAGTCACGATGATTGCGGCGCTGCTGTGTTGCCATGCCGGCGCGATGAACGCGGCCCACGCGAGGGAAAAAGCAAAATCCTTCGTGACCGGTAACGTGAGCGGTACCGTCTTTCGCGTCGGCGGGGGTAAGGGTATTCCCGCCGCGCGGCTGTATTTCTTTACCATCAACAGGGAATTGTACACGGGTCCCGACGGCGAATTCGCCTTGCGCGACGTGCCGCCGGGCGAATACAAGGCGTCCCTCTTTTCCAGCGCCGTAAGCCGGCCCGCAACGTTCACGTGCGCGGTGCGCGCGGGCATGGAGACGCTGCTCAAGATAGGCGTGGTCGATGATGGAACCGTCGAGGTACAAAGCAGCATGTCGGAACTTCCCGCCGCCGTCGTCAGGGGCAGGGTGTTGGCCGGCGCCGGGGGGAACGCCGTCCCGGGCGCGCGCGTCGTGCTGGGCGGAGCATCGGAAACCACTACCGATTCGACGGGCTTCTACGAGATCGACGGCGTACCGGCGGGCGTGTATACCATCACCGCGATTATACAGGGATGTCCGCTCGTGGTTCTCGACAACGTCGACGTAGGGCCGGGCAGCCGGCGATCCGTCGATCTCGTTGAGGGCATTCCGGAATCGCCCGCGCGGCCCCGCAACGGGGAAGTGGCGCGAACCGGCGTCCTCAGCGGCTTCGTTTCCGATCAAAACGGCATACCCGTCGCGGCCGCGCTGTTGACGCTTGAAACGGACAAGCGTGAAACATACACCGACGAACAAGGCTTCTTTCGTTTTTCTCCCGTTCCGGTCTCCTGCCATTCGGTGCGAATTGCGGCGGGCGGCATGGGGGAGGCCGTGGTATCGGGCCTTCCGGTAGCTCCCGGGCAGGTGACGCAATTCACGGCCGTCGTGTCGGCCGGAACCGCGCGGGTGAACCGGCTCGAAATCATCGCGAGCACGAACGGTATGATTACGGGCACCGTTCGCGACGAAAACGGCGACCCGGTTCCCGGCGCGCGGGTGTCGCTCACGGGAGCGCCCCAAACGACCACCGACTCGACCGGCGTATTCTCGTTTGTCGATCTTGTCCCGCAAGACTATGGTCTAACGGTCGACGCCGACGGCCGCGACACGCTGCGCCTCGACAAGGTGTCGGTGGTGGAAGGCCGCGCCCATGAACTCGCGCTTAGCCTTATGCCCGTACAATCCGCGGCCGGGACCGCCGCGGATTCCACGGCGATAATTCGCGTCGGTACATGCGTCGTGCGAGGCGCGGTAACGAGCAAGGAGACCGGAAAGGCGTTTGCCGGCGCGACCGTGTCCGCCGACGGAACCGGTGTCACCTGTCGCAGCGATTCGTCGGGCCGGTTTCTGCTGTCCGGTCTGCCGGAAGGCTCGTATTCTCTGTCCGCGTCGGCCGACGGCTATGCAATGCAGGCGCCGCAGTCGTTCACCGTGCGGGACGGCGACACGGCCGTGAAGACAGTGGTTCTTGTCAAGGCAAAACTGCAGGACCTCGGAAGGATTTCGGTGGCGTCGACGGTGCTCAAAAACACCGACGCGGGCATGCTGGCCGAGCGGCAGAAGGCGCTTTCCCTTTCGGACGCCATCTCCGGCATCGAAATGTCGCGGGCCGGGGCATCAAACGCGGCCGACGCCATGAAAAAGGTGACGGGCGCCACGATCATGGACGGCAAGTACGTGTATGTGCGCGGGCTTGGCGAACGGTACAACATCACACTGCTCGACGGCGTGGAAGCGCCGAGCCCCGATCCCGACAAGCAGGCCGTTCCTCTCGACATTTTCCCGGCCCCGCTTATAGACAATATCGCAACCATCAAGGCGGCCACCGCGGACATGTCGGCGAACTGGGCCGGCGGCTGTCTTGACATCAGGACAAAGGCGCTTCCCGAAAAACCGCTTCTGACGCTCACCGTCGGCGCGGGCGCCAACACCATCACCACCTTCCGCAAAGACTTCCTCACCTACGACGGCGGCAGGCTCGACTGGCTCGCCATAGACGACGGCACCCGAGCCGTCCCGGAACGTCTGGCCGATACATCGGTGCATATCCCTAAAAAAACCGAGGTGCTCACCGACCGCACGCACGCGAAGGCGCGGCTGCTCGATACCCTCACCAAGACATTCACGCCCGTTATGGGCCCCCATAACTCCACCGCGCCGCTCAACCAGAGCTATTCGCTTTCGTTAGGAAACACGTTTCGTCCCGGTAACATGCCGCTCGGATTCATCGGCTCGCTCAGCTACGGCCGCAAATACCAGATGTACAACAACGGCGAGGTGAACAAGTACCAGCCCGTGAATCCCGCCGACAAGGGGGTGACCGATTCCGCGCCGTACCTGGAACCGTACGAATCGTATCACAACAACAAGTCGCAGCAGGAGGTGCTGTGGGGCGGCATGGGCCGCCTCTCGTTCGAGCCGTTTCCCAAACAAGTGCTGCAGGCCGATTACCTGTACGTGCGCCATGGCCAGGACATCGCGCAGGAGAAATGGGGCTTGGCCGATCCGTCCCGCTCGGCCGAAGGCACGCACATCGTGTCGTCCATGCTTGACTATATAGAACAGGCTCTCGGCTCCTTTTCGTTGAAGGGGACGCACGGCGTGCCGCCGGTGCTTGCCGCCAGGTTTCCCGGGGGAGCGGCACTCGACTGGCGGGTCGCGTACATCGACGCTACGCAGAACGAGCCGGATTTACGTTATTTCTACCGCTCGTGGATATACAACGCCGACTCCACGGAGCAGGTCTGGGCCATAAGCAACACCATTTACACGTATCCCACCCGGTACTTCAGGAGCCTGAACGAAAACACGATGAGCGTCATGGCGAACGGCACGATTCCGATCCCCGTGCCCCTGATCGACAGCGTGCGGCTCAAGACCGGATATTCCTACAAGCATAAAAACCGGACGTTCCGGGAGCGCCGGTTCTTCTACAACCAGGGGTTCACCTTTCCCGAAGGCAGCGGCGATCCCGCGGAGTTCCTCATGGCCGACTCCGTACTCGGCATGATCGACACGACGTCGAGGACCTGGAAACTGGGGAACTTCATCGTGGACGCGTTCGAACTTAAAAGCAATTACCACGACAGCGTGGAAACCAACTCCGCCTACCTCATGGCCGATCTCTCGGTTAATTCGTGGCTGCGTTTGAGCGGCGGGGCGCGGCTGGAAAACGTACGCATGTATTCCGCCTCCGAGGACACGAACCAGCACGATGCAACCACGGGCGAGGCGTTATGGTATGCGAGCCTTAAAAGAAACGACATCCTGCCGTCGATTTCCTGCATCATAACGCCGCGTGAAAGCATGAATTTCCGGCTTTCGTACTCCCAGACCGTGTTGCATCCGTCGATACGCGAAATCACGCCGTATTCCTCGTTCGACTTCAAAAAGGAAAAAGTTTTCTACGGCAACACGCACCTGCAGTCCACCATGTGCTACAACTACGACGCGCGATGGGAATGGTTCTACCGGCCCGGCCAGGTCCTTTCGGCGAGCTTGTTCTACAAGTATTTCGTCCATCCCATAGACCCTTACGTCGAAGTTCCCATTCAGCTCGACGTGCTCCAGCCAATGAACGCGCCGAGCGCATACGCCACCGGCGTGGAACTGGAAGCGCGCGCCGGGTTCGATTTTATTCATCCCGCGCTCAAGGATTTCTCGGTGGGCGGCAATCTCGCGCTCATCCGTGCGCGTACCAAGCTCTCCGACGCGGAAAAGGGCGGCTATAAGAATCCCGAGAAAGCGCCATCCGAACGCGATTTCTTCGGCGCGTCGCCCTACGTCGTCAATACGAATTTCCAGTACAGCAGCGAGCAAACCGGAGTTACGGCGGGATTGTTCTTCAACCTCATGGGAGAACGCATCGCCGAGATTCTTCCGGACGGCGAATATATCTACGAAACGCCGCTGCCGCAGCTCGACTTCGTGTGTTCGTACAAATTCGCCAAGTTTTTCACGCTCAAGACGGCGGTGTACAACATTCTCAACAACGACAACCAGGAGGAAGACCTCTTCATGGGCGCCGAAGCGCTTTCAACCGGCGACGCGAAGGGAATTACGTTTTCCCTCAGCTTGACGTTCACGCTGTAACGCTCGTCGGCATTTGTACGGCGGCAACAATGAAAGGCCGCGTGAAGCCGGGATGACGATTGCCATCACTACGAACACTTTGAGGATGCGGGTCGTTTGTCATCATGTTGGTTAACCCGATACGTGACACAAAAGAAAGGAGGATGCCGCCACAAAAAACGGCCGAAGAGTATCATGAATCTTTCGCCATCACATTTTTCACAAGGAGATGATCACATGAAATCGTTATTGCGCTCATTAGTGCTCGTGATTCTCGCGGCGAGCGGCCTGCGGGCCGCCACCATACAGATCACGGACGCGAGCCTGCCGGCGGGAACAACCGTTAATTGGACCGCCGACAACGTGTACGTGCTCAACGGATTCGTTTTTGTCAAAGCAGGATCCCGGCTCAACATCGAGGCGGGGACCCTGATCAAGGCCATGGAAGGGACCGGCAGCAACGCCTCGGCCCTCATCGTGTGCCGCGGCGGCCGGATTTACGCCAGGGGCCGCATCGACAAACCCATCATTTTCACATGCAACTCCGACGACCCGGCCGATCCCGCGGCAATCGGATACGACCCCAACACAACCAAGGGGCTCTGGGGCGGCGTCATCCTGTGCGGACGCGCACCCAACAACGTCAACGGTCAGGTGTTGCTGGCCGAAGGCGTGCCGCCCGAGTTCGGCGACCTGATCAAATACGGTGATTCCGCCAATGTGCTTGACCAGACCACGGGACTGCCGGTCGATTCCGCCTCGCGCGCGAAAAACGTGTACGACACCACCGGCGTGATGCAGTACGTCTCCATCCGGCACCCCGGCTCTGTGCTCGCGGCCAACAAGGAAATCAACGGTCTCACGTTCTGTTCCATCGGCAAAGGCACGGTTATCGATCACGTCGAGGTCTTCAACAGCGCCGACGACGGGTTCGAATGGTTCGGCGGCACGGTGGACTGCAAATACCTGGTGAGCGCGTTCTCCGACGACGACGCGTTCGACTACGATCAGGGTTATAACGGCCGCAACCAGTTCCTGTTCGCGATCCAGAACTCTGAAAACGGCCGCGCCAACCGGCTCGGCGAGTTCGACTCCGACGACGGCGCGGACATCCCGGCCAACGCCGGCGCCAAGCCGTATTCCAAGCCCGTGTGGTACAACTGCACGTTTGTCGGCTCCGGAAAGACGAGCACAAACACGCTCAACGATTTCGCGCTCATCTACAAGGAAAATGCGGGCGGCACGTTCATCAACTCCATTGTCACCGACTTCGCGGGTTACGGCGTGAAGATCGAGGACAAGACCGGCGACGTCGACGCGCGCGCGCGGCTCGCCGCGGGCGACATCGTGCTCGGCAGCAACCTTTTCTACAACATGGGAAAAGGCACCGGGAACGGACAGATTTCCGACACGGCATGGATTCGGGACTCGCTGATTGCCCACCAGAACAGCGTCGCCGACCCCATGCTCCGCGGTATTTCACGCACCGACAACGCGCAGCTCGACCCGCGGCCCGCCGCGGGCAGTCCCGCGCTCACCGCGTCGGCCGTTGCCGCGATTCCATCGGGCGACAAGTTTTTAGTCCAGACGAGCTATCGCGGCGCGTTCGACCCGAACAACCTGTGGATACGCGGATGGACGCTTCTTGCCCAGGCCGGCTACCTGATTCCCCGCTCGGCGAACGTGGTCGACATTTTTGCCGACAGCATACAGGCCGGGCACAGTTATACGTGGGTATCGACCAAGGAATACGTCCTCAACGGGTTCGTGTTCGTCCCCAACGGCGCGCGGCTCACCATCCAGCCCGGCACCGTCATTCGCGGGCTCGAAGGCGGCGGATCGTCGGCCAGCGCGCTCATCGTGTGCCGCGGCGGACGCATCTACGCGCAGGGAACCGCGGAATCGCCCATCATCTTCACCGCCCTGGCCGACGACGTTGACGATCCGTCGGTGCTCGGGTTCGACCCCTCCACCACCAAGGGCCTATGGGGCGGCGTCATCCTGTGCGGCCGCGCTCCCAACAGCGTCAACGGCCAGGTGATGCAGGCCGAAGGCGTGCCGCCCGAATACGGCGACCTGATCAAGTACGGTGACTCCGCCAACGCAGTGGACCAGACCACGGGTGCGGCCATTAATCAGGCAATCCGCGACAAAAACATCTACGACACCACCGGCATCATGCAGTACGTGCAGATACGCTTCGCCGGCTCGATCCTCGCGGCCAACAAGGAGATCAACGGCCTCACGTTCTGCTCCATCGGCAAGGGCACGGTGATCGATCATATCGAAGTCATCAACAGCGCCGACGACGGATACGAGTGGTTCGGCGGCACGGTGGACTGCAAGTACCTCATAAGCGCGTTCTCCGACGACGACGCGTTCGACTACGACCAGGGTTACTGCGGTCGCAACCAGTTCCTCTTCGCGATCCAGAACTCCCAGAACGGCCGCGCCAACCGGCTCGGCGAATTCGACTCCGACGACGGCGCGGACATCCCGTCCAACGCGGGTGCCAAGCCGTATTCCGCTCCGGTCTGGTACAACTGTACCTTCATCGGGTCGGGAAAGACCAGTCCCAACACCCTCAACGACTTCGCGCTGATCTACAAGGAAAACGCCGGCGGCACGCTCGCCAATTCAATCATCGACGACTTCGCCGGATACGGCGTGAAGATCGAAGACAAGACCGGCGACGTGGACGCGCGCGCGCGGCTCGCTGCGGGCGACATCGCTGTAAAGAACAACATTTTCTTCAACATGGGCAAGGGCACGGGCGACGGTCAGATTTCCGATACGGCCTGGATACGTGATTCGCTGCTCAATCGCCAGAACAGCGTCGCCGATCCGATGATCGCCAACATCAGCAGGACCAACGACGGTCACCTTATTCCCCAGCCGAGCATTTCCGGTCCCGCGTTTACAAACGTCGCGCCGGTTCCGGCGGACGGTTTCTTCAACTCCGTGAATTACCGGGGCGCGTTCGGCAACGAAAACTGGGGTAACGGCTGGACCTACCTGTCCACGGCAGGTTTCTTCGGTGATTTTCCCACCGGCAACCGGCCGGCGATTGCGGCAAAGAACCTGCCGTTCGAACTCGCCGCGCGTAACGTCGCGGGAAAAACCGTGATCCGGTATTCGGTTCCGCAGAAGGAAAAAGTGGAACTTGCCGTGTTTTCGATGTCGGGCCGCAAGGTTGCCACGCTGGCCAACGGCGTGCATGCCGCCGGTTCGTATCAGATTCCGCAGCAAAAAACCGCTGCGCTCGGCACCGGCCTCTACGTTCTCAAGCTCACGGCCGGCGAAAAAAGCGCGACGGCCAAGCTCGCCAACGTGAAGTAGTTTGTTGTCGGGTTCGTTTTTTTTGAATCCGGGGCGCCGCGGGAAACCGCCGCGCCCCTTTTTGTTTGTGCGATCTCGCCGAAGGAAGAATTTTACGCAAGAAACGAGCGGAATACACGCGACGGGGGAGAAGGGCAAAGAACGGTTAAAGACAAAAGGGACGAAAAGATCGACCGCGCCTCTACTCCACGGAATTGCAACCGGTCATGGTCCCCGCGATCTTGCCGCGGAGTCTTTCCATAACGGCGCGCATTCAATTGCCGGCGGGAATGAGTTCGCCTTTTTTCGCGTATTCGAATATCGTCGTGTCCCCCGCGTTCCATTCTTCGGGAGTATATGCCGTTGCCTCGATAGGTTCGAACACATCGTAAATCGCTCTTGAAAGAACGTCTATCCTGTCCCAATACGCCATGCCGTGAAAGCTCCCGGATATTACTACGATGTCAATATCACTGCCTTCACGCTGGGTTCCGTCGGCATAGGAGCCGAACAGGATCAACCGCTCCACGGCAATCCCCGTTTTCTCCAACGCGGCACGGAACTTTTTCGCGGCATTTACGGCATAGTTTTTATCCACGACACTATCTCCCTTGCTTGAGCGAGGATGGCATCGGTGATGTCGTCGTTGTACGTTCGTATCATTTTGGCAAGCTCATCCGGATATCTCGTCGCGACATTCGCCTCATTCAATTGCACGATAAAACGTCCGATGGTATCCGGAGGCTTTATGCCGCCATGAGTCAACAACAATAAGAGATTGTGCGTTTTAGGCGGAACAGTTCCGCTTTTCCGGAACACGAGCGCCTTTAATGCCTTTTCAACCGACATGTGGCACATGAATACGGCATAAAAATTCCTGCCGGATTGCCGCATAATACCGGCGGTATCAAAATCATATTCCGCTTGTTTGAGCCATTCTTCGGCGCTTTTTGTCATTTCCGGTTACCCTGGTGAACATCCGTGGTAAATATAAATGCCCGTAGAGCCGGCCATATAAGCTAAATGCGGTAAAGGATTTCTCCGATTGCGGCAATGTCACCGCAATCTCCGGAAGGAACAGACGCCCCGCCCGACGCCGTAAGAGAAACCTCCGGCTGAAGTTGAGAAGGCCAAGCTCGATTACGGTTTCTTTGAGAAGACCCGCGCCTGACAATCCGGCCTTTTCCCGAACTTCACCCCGCAGCCGCGCGACCGCCATGTTTGCGCTTGACAATGATGACCGAAATTCCTATATTCTCTTATGAGGTCTTTTTGATGTGCGGACGGAGTGAGCGGGGAAAGCTTCTTTGTTCACCCCATCTCAATTGCAAAAACAAGATTTTCATATTATCAGGAGGAGGATAGGTTGAGCCAAACGATCTTGTTGATTATCACGGCGGTTGGTTCTGTCGGCACACTTATTGGCGCTATATTTGTTGTAATAACTCTTCGCGCGGATCATGATTGGAGAAGAAGACAATATGCGGCGGAACTTCTCAATCATTGGAATGATATCACGGCGGATCATTCCAAAGCTATTGAGGAGACTTTCCCGCACTTGCGTGATGTCGATAAGACGACTAATCAGGTAAACGAACTTACACGCGAGATATCAAAAAAGATTTGTGCTTGCCGCCCTGATGAGAAAGAATATTGGAATGTGAAGTTTCACATTTTTGAGCTTTTAAATCATTTAGAATGCGTAGTGTCCGCTTATAATCATCAGGTTGCTGATTCGATAATGATAAATACATGCTTGAAGGAACCGATTCTCGTTTGGATGAAAATATTTAAAAACTTTTTAGATGTAGTTGCTGAATGCGAAGGTTTTCAACCATGGCAACAATTAATTGAACAATCGAATGAATGGAAGAGAACGCCTGGGAAAAAGAGGAAATCTACGAGTTAGTAATGGGCACGACCGTGCGCCGCCGCCGTCCCGGCGGTGTTCTACCGCATGCACCGAACTTTCGCCCGCGCCTTTCCGTCCATTTGTACGCTCACCCGACAGGCCGAAATCAGCGGGCACGTCATCAATAGCCGGTTCCATCCTTATGGGTAAATTCCCACTTTCCGTCGACAAGGCTCGCCTTTAGATCATCGTCTGGATACGTCAGGCCGTCGCCGGGCGAGTTGTCGCCCGCCTCCAGATAAACGACAATCTCGTTCGTGTCGTTGATAAGATGATGCGCGTCGCCGGTGCCGGCCTTGAATCCCACAGCGAGCGCATTCCCCGAAGCTTGCTTCGGGGTTAGCGAGCGACTATAAGTATGTTTTGTTTCCATAGGGATGGAAAGATTCCCCGCAGCTTCCTGCGGGGTCTTTCAATCCCGCGCACATGCCGGGCGCCAGCCGTGTTGTACCGGCATCGGTGACAAGCGTGGGATTGCCCCGAAGGACATAGACGAATTCGTCGTTTGTTTTATGCGCATGACGAAGGGCGGACACGGCGCCCGGCAGCATGCGCGTGAGATTCACCGTGATGTTGGTAAGACCGAACACGGCACTGAGGTTCTTTTTGATCCTGCCGTTTACCCGCGAGGCAAACGGCTCGGGATACAGGCTGGGAGCGGTGCGGTCGGGTACGTCTTGGGCCGGAATTGCGGCGGGGTTCCGGGACATATGAGGTATTCTCCCGTTAAAGATGGGGGATGGCGGCTGAATGTATGCATGGGAAAACTAATGCCGGCCGCCGGACATTCGGGCGGTAAAATCTCCGTAATGTTCCGCGTGCATCGCCGGATGGGCTGCATTTTAAGATTTGCCGAAGATGGTTGAAATATCTATATTCTTCTCCCGAAGAAGGCCCGATGCGGAGACGGATGACATGCCGGCCCGTTGGGATATCAGAGGGCTGAGTACTCAACCTCAAAAAGACGGGAGAAGTGTACAAATGTATTGTCTTGAATCTCGAATTCTAAAACAATCGATATTGTTCGCAGTGATTCTTTCTTTTTCGGCCTTTTCACAACAGGATACCGGATCATTTACCGATTCACGCGATGGAAAGGTCTATAAAACAGTAAAAATAGGAACCCAAGTCTGGATGGCCGAAAATCTGGCCTACAAGCCCAACGAAGGGCGTTACATTTGGGATCAAAGAGACAGCGGATATGTCGCAAAATACGGGTATCTCTATGAGCATAATACCGCTCTCAAAATTGTGCCTTCGGGTTGGCATTTACCAAGCAACAAGGAATGGAAGACTCTGTATGATTTTCTGGGCGGACATTCCAAGAAAGTTCGTGCCGCCTTAATGGCAGGCGGTACCAGCGGCTTTAACGCCCTCATGAGCGGAAGACCGGCACAAATGGGGATTAATTATTATGTTTCGGACGTTGGAAAAATCACCGGATATTGGAGTTCGTCAAAGTTTCCCTTCTTTGCATTGGTAATCACGTCTTACAATTCGATTACCGGCGGTTGCGATTTTTCCATGGTTTCATTGCCTTATTATAACGTAAGACTCATTAAAGACTAGCAAATCCATGCGCTTGCGGGTGGCATATACCGCGGTTTGCGACGACGGGTGGCCCTACCGTTTATTACCCGAACAATAATCATATTACTCACTCGGTCATGTCGTGATGGTGCTTGACGTCCCTGGCCTTGGCCTCGAAGATGACGTCCTCGGCTATGTTGGTGGAGAGGTCGGCGATGCGTTCCAGGTTCTTGCTCACCCGGAGCATATCCAGCGCGGCCTCGATGGACGTGACGTCCTTCTTGGCCATGGCGATGACCTCGCGGGTCATGGCGCGGTTGAGTTCGTCGACCTGGTCGTCGTGTTCGAGAACTTTCAGCGCAAGCTGCGAGTCGTTTTTGACGAAGCTGGTCACCGCGTCGGCCAGCATGCCCTCGGTGATTGAGGCCATGGTGGCGATGGCGGGGCCGGTTTCGCTTTTGTCGAGGCCGCTGCGGTCGATGGCCGCCTGGGCGATGTTTACCGCATGATCGCCGATGCGCTCGATGTCCTTGTTCATCTTGTCCATGGAGAATAAAAGGCGCGAATCGATTGCCACCGGCGCCTTGAGCACCATGCACTCGAAGATGGCCTTGTCGATGTCTATTTCGAGGGTGTTGATGGCCCCGTCGTTTTCCACGACCGCCTGGGCTTTTTTTGCGTCGAACTCCAGAAACGCGCGTATCGCGGCGTGCACCGCCTCCTCGGCGAGCGTCGCCATGCGTATCACCTGTTTCCGTATCTGTTCCGTCTCGGCCCCCGCCAGAAGTTCCATACCGCTTTCCTCCTTGTAAAACGCCGACGTCAGCCGAATCGCCCGGTTACGTAGTCTTCGGTCTGCTTGCATTTGGGCGATCCGAAAACCGTTGTAGTCGTGTCGAATTCGATGAGTTTTCCCAGGTACAAAAAACCCGTGTAGTCGCTCACCCGGGCCGCCTGCTGTAGGTTGTGGGTGATGAGGATGACGCAAAAGTCCTTTCGCAGCTCGCGGATGAGTTCGTCTATCTGGCCAGTGGAGATGGGATCGAGCGCCGAGGCCGGCTCGTCGAGGAGCACCACCTCGGGTTGAACCGCAATGGTGCGGGCGATGCACAGCCGCTGCTGCTGGCCGCCGGACAGGCCCAGGCCGCTCTTGTGCAGCGAGTCCTTGACCTCGTTCCACAGCGCGGCTTTTCTAAGCACTGTTTCGACGAGTCCGTCCAGCTCGTGGCGGGGCATCCTGCGGTACAGCCGCACGGGAAAGGCTATGTTTTCGTAAATCGACATTGGAAATGGCGTGGGGCGCTGGAACACCATGCCTATTTTCGCGCGCAGCGTTGACGTTCCCACGCCCGCGGCGATGATGTTCTCGCCGTCCACCAGTACCTCGCCCTCGGCCCGCTGTCCAGGGTAGAGATCGTACATCCGGTTGAACACCCGCAAAAGCGTGGACTTTCCGCACCCCGACGGCCCGATGAGGGCCGTGACGTTGCGGTCGGGAAAATCCATGTTGATGTCGTCGAGCGCATGCACGTCGTTGTAATAGAAGTGGAGTTTTTTCACCGAGACCTTGGGCCGCGGCGCTTCTTGTTCCTTGATCATTTTTCCCTCCGCGCCACCAGTGCATACCGCGCCACGATGCTCAGCCCGAGTACGGTCACCGTCACCAGCAGCGCCCCGGCCCAGGCCAGCTTCTGCCAGTCGTGGTACGGGCTCATGGCGAACTGGAATATGACGACCGGCAGCGACGCCATCGGGGCATTGAGCGAAAACGAAGTGAATTGGTTGTTGAGCGACGTGAAAAGCAGGGGAGCGGTCTCGCCGCTGATTCGCGCCAGCGCCAGCAGGACGCCGGTTATGATGCCGGGCCGCGCCGCCTTCCAACCGATACTCACGATCATCCTCCAATAGGGACACCCCAGCGCAATCGCCGCTTCGCGCAGTGTATCGGGGACCAGGCGCAGCATGTCCTCGGTCGTCCGCACGATGACCGGAACCGCAATGAGGCACAGCGACAGCGCGCCCGCCCAAGCCGAGAAATGGCCCGCCGGTGCCACCGCAATAGCGTAGATGAAGAGTCCTATTATTATCGATGGAGCGCTGAGCATGATGTCGTTGCAGAACCGTACGACATGGCCCAGCGTGGAACGGCGGCCGTATTCCGCGAGATAGGTTCCGGCCAGAACGCCGAGCGGCACGGCCAGCGCCATGGCGCCGGCCACCAGGATGACGCTCCCGGCAATGGCGTTGAACAATCCTCCATTGGAACCCGGCGCGGGCGTACCCCGCAGAAAAATGTCCGGCCCAAAGGCAGTGAGTCCCGCGGCCGCGAGCTTCCACAAGATGGCGGCCAGCACGGACAGCGAAATGAGCAGGGCGGCGGTGAAAAGCCCGAGCATGCATTTGTTCGCGATGCGCCTCCGCAGAAGTATTCCATTGTCGGGCTTCATAACGGGAGATTCCGGTTGATGGAATGGAGCAGGATTCTGGTTATGACGAGCACGATGAACGTGATGACGAACAGAATGAGGCCGAGGGCCAGCAGTGAATTCACATACATGGCGCTCGTGGCTTCGGTAAATTCGTTGGCCAGTGACGCGGAAATGGTGGTGCCGGGCGCGAAAAGCGAGGCCTGTATGCGGTGCGCGTTTCCTATTACGAAGGTGACGGCCATGGTCTCACCCAGGGCGCGTCCCAATCCGAGCATGATTGCGCCGATGACGCCGTTTCGGGTGTAGGGCAGGATTATTTTCCTGCACACTTCCCAGGTCGAGGCGCCCGTGCCGTAGGCGGCCTCGCGCAGCGCCACCGGCACGGTCGCGAACGCCTGCAGGCTCACCGATGCGATGAACGGCAATATCATGACGCTCAAGATCATGCCCGCCGTGAGTATCCCGATGCCGAACGGCGGCCCGGCGAAAAAGCCCCCGATGAGCGGCAGAGGGCCCAGCCATGCGATAATCCGGGGCTGCACGACGGTGGCCATGATGGGGACCAGAACAAACAGTCCCCACATCCCGTAGATGATGCTCGGGATCGCGGCGAGCAGTTCGATGGTGGTCGTCAAGATGGGGCGCAGGCCGAAAGGGCACAGTTCACTCAGGAACAGCGCGACTCCGAGGGCCAGCGGGGCGCCCAGCAGGATGGCGACAAAGGAAGTGATGATGGTTCCGGCAATGGACGGCAGCGCCCCGTACTTCTCCAGAACGGGGTTCCACGAGCTGCCGGTGATGAAGGACAGTCCGAACGTCTTGAACACCGGCAGGCTGTCGTAGGCAAGCAGGACGAAAACAGCGGTCATGGTCGCCGCAAGCAGGATCGCGCCGGCGCGCGAAATCCCGGCAAAACCCGCCTCGAACCACGCGCCGCGCACCTTTCTTGACTGCCGCGAAACGACCGTATGCTTTGCCGCCGCAACCGTATCCGCGGCCCCAACCGCCTCGACGCCAGCCATCTCATATTCCGTTTGCATGATGCCCGCCGCCTACTTTTTTCGATCTGCCCGTTTTAGCCGTCATCCGTTTTTTTTTGTTCCACGGAAAAAAAGAGCGGCCTTGGAGAAAATGGGAGGAATTCCCAAGGCCGCGGTTGGTGGCTGTCGATAAAAGCCACCGTACATTCCTATGCGCGGCCGATGTCATTTCACATATACGATTTGCCCGTCCGCCGTCTTTATTTTCTCGGCCCATGTTTTTTCCACGAGGTCGATGACGCTTTTCGGCATGGGAACGTAATCGAGTTCCTCGGCCATTTTCTGGCCGTTTGCAAAGCTCCACTCGAAAAAGTCGAGCGCCGCCTTTGCCCGTTCGGGCTTTTCCTGCGACGCGTGCATAAGAATGAAGCTCGCGCCGGTGATCGGCCAGCTCTCCTTGCCGGGCTGGTCGGTGAGGACGAGGTAGAAACCGGGAGCGTTCGCCCAGTCCGCGTGCGCCGCGGCCGACTGGAACGTGGCGCTGCTCGGCGTCAGGAAGCCGCCGTCATGCGACGCGAGCATGCAGTAGGCGAGTTTGTTCTGCAGAGCGTACGCGTATTCGACGTATCCGATGGAACCCACGGTCTGCGCCGTGAAGTTTGCCACGCCCTCGTTGCCTTTGCCGCCGATGCCGACCGGCCACTCCACCGACGTGTTGTTTCCCACCTTGTCGGCCCATTCTTTACTCACTTTCATGAGGTAATTGGTGAAGAGAAACGTGGTGCCGGAGCCGTCGGAGCGATGAACCACCGCGATGTCCTGCGCGGGCAGCTTGACGCCTTTGTTGAGCTTCTCTATCGCCTTGTCGTTCCATTTTTTTATGGTGCCGAGATAGATGTCGGCCAGTACCGCGCCGGTGAGCTTGATCTCGCCCGCCTTAATGCCCTTGATGTTGACGACCGGCACAACGCCGCCCATGATCATGGGCCACTGCACAAGTCCGTCTTCCTTGAGCTTGTCCTCTTTGAGAGGCATGTCGGATGCGCCGAAATCCACGGTTTTTGCCTCTATTTGCTTGATGCCGCCGCCCGAGCCTATCGATTGATAATTGAGATTCGCCCCGGTCTGCGCCTTGTAGGCCTCGGCCCATTTGGCGTACACCGGGTAGGGAAACGTCGCGCCCGCGCCGGTGATTTCCGCCGCCTGCGGACGGCCCGCAAACGATACGAGCGCCGCGGCGGCGACGCATGAAACGATTATCGTGCGTACTGGTGACATGGAAAGACCCTCCTTGCAAAACGGGTTAGGATGTGTTTGATATCGTGCGGCCCGTTCCCCGCGCCGGACGGCTGGAATGCGGGCGACGTTAATTAAAGTCTCTGTCGGGCATGAGAAAACCGTTTACGCCGCGTTAAAAATTGATGAGGCGTGGACCGCGTGTCGCAGCAGGTATTGACAAAGGGAAAAGGCGGCACCAAACCGGTACGTCTTGCACGAAATTGTTGCCGCGTCGGGGAAAAATATCGAAAATCTCACGGAATCGTAACGTCGATGGGCTATGTTTTACGGCGTCCGGCGGTGATTTTTGACATTTAAGAAACCGAACGAAGGCGCGGCGCGCTCCGGACGAAACGAAGCAAATCGGCAAAATCGTCTCGTATCACAAACCCTCTTTCAAAAGGAGCCGGTATGAAGTTCTCGTCAACAGTTCTGGGAGTGCTCGCCGCGGCGGTGGCGGCGCAATCGTCCGTCGTGGACATCTACGACGACAGCATCAAGGCGGGGGAAACAAAGACGTGGTCGGCATCAAATACCTATATCATGCACGGAAAGGTGTGCGTTGAAGACGGGGCCCGGTTGTATATCGAAGCCGGTTCGAAAGTTCTCGCCGACGGCAATGATATGGAAGACGCCACCGTGCTTGTCATCTGCCGCGGCGGCCGTATTTACGCGCAGGGAACCGCCGAAAAACCCATTATCTTCACCTCGGTGTTCGACACGATGACCACTCCGCTTCCGCTTACCAACGACGCGCGCGGGTTGTGGGGCGGTATCGATATCCTCGGAAGAGCGCCACTGAATGAAGCGGGCGGCGTCGGAATCATCGAAGACTTGACCTTTTCGGACAGCGCCAAATTCCGGTACGGCGATTCCACAGCGGCTAATCCCAACGATACGTCGGGTGTCCTCCAATATGTTTCCATCCGGCATCCCGGCATTTCCGACCAGGCGCAGATCGTCGGATTGTTTCTCGGCGCGGTGGGCAAGGGGACTAAAATCGACCATATCGAATCGTTTATGGGAGCGGAAGACGGCATCAGCCTCACGGGAGGAACCGTCGATATCAAGTATTTCGTTTCCGCGTTTCAGGCCGGCGAGGTTTTTTTCGCGCAGCAGGGATATCAGGGCCGCGTTCAATACCTGTTCGGCATCCAGAACGTGGTGGAAGGTTCCGCGGTTAACGGCTGCATGGCGAAACTCGAAAGCAACGGCGTAACCAAGAATCCGCTCACCCTGCCCATCGTCTACAACGCCACGCTCATCGGCACCGGAATCAATAATCCCGATACATGGAAGTACAAATACGGCATCTATTTCAAGAAGAACGGCGGCGGCACGTTCACCAATTCCATACTCACGCAGTGTTCCAATTACGGAATCTACGTGGAAGACAAGGGCGCCCTGGGTACGGCCGCGGACACGGCGAGCTGCCGCGCTCGGCTCGACGAAGGGTCCATCGTGCTCAAGCATAACGTCATTTACGGTTTCGGCAAGGGAAACACCATCGACAGCATTTCCATGGGGCTTCCGTTTCTGCAGAACTACCTGACCGCCGATTCCAACAAAAACGACTTTGTCGACCCGCAGATCAACGGATTTTCCTGGACGCCTGAAGGCAAGCTTGATCCTCGTCCCGCCTCCGGCAGCCCGGTCATGAGCAATGTCGCGACCGTTCCGAACGACGGTTTCTTCGATCAGACGACCTATCGCGGCGCGTTCGATCCCGCTACGTCATTGTGGGCCGCAGGTTGGTCGGCACTTTCCACCATGGGCATTTTCGATGCCGCGGCGGTGCCGGTTGTACGGTCGCTTCGTTCCGCTGGCAGCCGGGCCGCCGGTTTTTCTATCGAAAATTTCGGCGATGTGCACCGGATTTCCTGGAGCCAGCCAGTTGCGCGAAACGTGACCGTTTCGTTGCACACGGTGAACGGCAAAACCGTGCGCGTTCTCGATTCGCGTTCGAGAACCGCGGGCAACCAGCAGTTCTCGTTTTCGACGAAAAATCTTTCGGCCGGAGTGTACATCGTACGGCTGCAGTCCGCCGCTACCGTCATGACGGGACTTGTTCGGAAATAGCATGGCCCTATGGCCAACGATACCGGGATTTCGGTGCGTGTGTTTGCGCCGTGATCCCGGTGTACTTCTTCTACAAGCGCATATCACTCTTACGGTAACATTTTCAAAGGATTCGGATCGGCTTTCATGAACCATGCATCCATGTTTTGGGCCGCAATTTTGTCGTTCGCGGTCATTGTATATGGCGAAGATTCCCTTTTCGCAACATCATCACCCGACTCCTTCGTCGCGCCTGCCGTAGCCGATACCGGTTTTCCGTCGATTACGACGGATACAATAAATGGTGCATTGACTTTGACCGACTCTTCGGCAGCCGTGGATTCTTCGCGACGGGCGGGAGAAAACGCCGGTTCGGCCGCTTCGGCCCGGCCGTTTAAAATAGCCGGGTGGGTGCGCGACAAGGCTAACTTCGATCCGATCGGCGGAGCGGTTGTTCACATAACGGGCAGCACGGGCGACTCCGCGATTACCGGCGATTCTACAGGCATGTTTACCATCATGGTCGCGCGGAAAGGACTCTACGAACTTGCCGTTTCGGCGCCCGAATATCTCGATGGTGCCGCCCATATCACGGTTTCCGCATCGGAAACCGTGATGGAGCCGATTTTCCTTTCATCCAAAATCGCTACGATGCAGAAGATGACTGTAATGGGACGGCTGGAGGGGCAAGCCGGGGCGCTTAACAAACAGAGGAACGCGGACAACCTGAAAAATGTCGTGGATGCGGAGCTGATTGAAAAACTACCGGACAATACCACGGCCGACGCCTTGCAACGCGTTTCGGGGGTAAGTCTTAAACGCGAACAAGGAGAGGGCAGCTATATCCAGATTCGAGGAACCGAGTCCCGTCTTTCCACGGTAACCATCAACGGCCAGAGCATTTCGGCGCCCGATGGAGACACAAGGGCCGTGGCGCTCAACGTCATCCCTTCGGACCAGCTTGCGGAAATTGTCGTCAGTAAAGTGCTCATGCCCGAAATGGACGGCGACGCCATAGGCGGTACCGTCGACCTTGTCACTTCGTCGGCAAAGGATGAGAAACTTGCCGTGAAACTGAACTTGATGCCCGGCTATACGGCCTTATCAAATACGCCGATTTGGCAGGGATCCGCTTCCATAGGAAAAAGATTTTTGGACAAAAACGCGCTGGGATTTTTTCTGGGCGGGAGTTATTACAAAAGCGAGCGGGAGACGGACGCCGTCACCATGCACTGGGACACGACGGTATACAAACGGGTCATTCTCGACACGTCGGAGCATGCCGCCGACCATCTTACCAACATGCAATTCCGCCAGTCGAATAAAATCAACGAACGGATCGGTGCAAGCGGCAAGCTCGACTATCATTTCAACGAAAACACCACCGCATATTTATCCGCCTCGTACAACAGATACGCAAACCAGGAATACCGCAGAAGCCTGTCGCTGGCTATATCGGGGCAGGATGCCCGAATCGAGCAAAGCGATTTTTTTGTGGTACGGACTGTTCCGGTGACCCGCAGCATCCGGGACAGGTACAAGGAACAGAACATCACCAGTGTAACCCTCGGCGGCGAAACAAAACTCGGTGACCTGAAACTGGATGCGGCGGCAACGTATTCCGATGCGCAAACCAGGGAGCCGAACCGCATTGATATCGGTTTTTCAAAAACGTTCAACATCAAATACTCGGTGGACGATCCGGATAACCCGGAGTTTCTCCCTTTTGATCTGACAAAATACCTTGGAACCAGATTTTCGGGAACCCCCGAATTCGTCTATGACTCAGCCTACGACAACATGGCGCTGTACAAGGCGCAAAACTTTACTCTTAAGAACGAAACCGCACATGAACAGACAATCGGGGGAAAAGCCAATGCGATGTTCCCGTTCGAACTTTTTTCCCAGTCCGTGGAAGCGAAAACCGGACTCAAGGTTTCGCAGCATACCAAGGACCAGACCGTTGTTTACACCCATTACATCGCGTCGGGCGGACCCGGTTCAAAAATTCCGGACATGTATCTGCCCGCGTTTCTCGACGATTATTCCAACAGCGGCTTTTACAATGGTCGCTACACGCTGAACCGAATGCCGGACCCGGATAAAGTAAGGGACTATTATATTCCCGCCCCGGACGGTTCCATGCCCGACACCACGTTAAAGAGCCGCTCACCGGACCCGGAAACCTACACGGCAACAGACAGGAACGCCGCGGGATATGTCCAGGCAAAAATGAAGAGCGGACCACTGCTGCTCATCGGCGGCGTGCGACTCGAATACACCTCCATGCATTACTCCGGATACAAAGACTCTTTACTTTTTAATAATTATCAGTTTACTCATCCGGTGGAAATGTACCGGAGTTACCTGTTTGCCTTGCCCATGGTGTTGGGTAAATATTCCATAACCAACGATATCAATGTGCGGGCGTCCTACACGCGTTCCTTTTCACGGCCCGACTGGTACGACCTTGTTCCCATATCCATCAAGTTGTCGGACAATTCAGAAAACGGCATTCCGACATACAAGGAAGGCAATCCCGACCTGAAACCGACCACATCGAACAATGTGGATGTGAGCATGGAATATTATAATTCCCCCGGTAATTTCCTATCGGCGGGCGTTTTTTACAAACGAATGAACGATTATATATTCTCTACCTCCAATAATTCAAAACCCCTCAAAGACCATATCGATACATTATCAAACGGAAACGGGGACCTGGCGAATCTGGCCGGAATCGAAACGAATGTGCAACAGAAATTCACATTTCTCCCGGGATTTTTAAGCGGGTTCGGTATCAATGGAAATTATACCTATACCTGGTCGAAAACTCTTGTACCAGGGTTTACCGAAGAAAGCCCGTTGCCAGGCCAGTCGGAACATGTCGCCAACGCTGGTCTGTATTACGAAAAATATGGATTCGCCGGGAGGATCGCCCTGAACTTCCAAAGTCATTTCATCTCCGAAATATCGAGTTATACGTCGAATATGGTCAACACCGATATTTTGTTCCAGAATACCTGCGTCGGCGACCACCTGCAACTCGATTGTTCGGTAAGCCAGAAAATCGGCAAGCACGTCACCCTGGTCGTCGAAGCGAGCAATCTGACCAACGAGCCGTATAAAATTTACCTGGGCGATCCGAACCATACCCAGCAACGGGAGTTTTACTCCTGGTCCGCCCAAGGCGGAATACGCCTCGGTTTTTAACTGTATAGAAATCGAAACCAAAGACAAAGGAGATGGCCATGAAACGAAACAATACCATTCGGCACATCGCAATGTTCATGATGGGATGCGCCGCACTGGCGACATGCGCAGCACCCATGGACGAATCCGGCGGAAAACCCGTGAAAAAGGGTAAAGGGGAGCGTGGCCTCACATTTTCCGTTCTCGGCGACTGGGGATGGAACGGCGAGAGGAACCAGAGACAGGTCGCGAAAGTCATGGCGGCGAAGGGCGTGGGAGGGTTCATGGTTTCCGTCGGCGACAATTTTCAGGTGAATGGAGTGCGCAGCGTGCAGGATCCCCTGTGGGCGTCCTGTTTCGAAAACGTTTTCACCGGGCCCGAGCTCATGTGCGACTGGTACCCGGCGCTCGGCAACCATGATTACAAAGGGGAGCCGCAGGCGGAAATCGATTATTCGAAAATAAGCCGCCGCTGGAACATGCCCGCCCGGTATTACGCCGTCCACAAGAAAATCAACGACTCCACCTTCGTCGACATCTACATCATCGACACCACTCCGCTCAATGCGGAATACTACAAGACCGACGAGCACCACGTCGCGGGCCAGGATACGGCACGGCAGATGCGATGGCTCGACAGTTGCCTCACAAACAGCAAGGCACGGTGGAAGATTGTCGCCGGCCACCATCCGGTATACTCCAGCGGAAGCGCGCACGGCGGCCAGACCGGCGGCATGCAGGCGAGGTTCGCGGCGTTTTTTGAAAAAAAAGGCGTTGACGCTTACTTCTGCGGACACGATCACAACTTCGAATACTGCAAACCGATGGACGGCCACGTCAATTATTTCATCTGCGGTACCGTCGAAGTGCGCCCCATGGCCGCGCCGATGCCCCAGACGGTGTTCGCGAAATCGGTCCCCGGTTTCACCAAGGTGACGGTGAGGCGGGACGATATGGTGGTGTCGATGATCGACACCGCGGGGTCGGAGGTCTATAAAACGGAAATCAGGAAGTAAGGCCGGAAGGGGCGGGCCGACAATCTTTTTTTGGACGGAGGACGCTGTGATTCGCACGGGCATTCTCATTTCGGTAATCGCGCTTTTGGGGCTTGACGCCCTTCTGGTTGCGCAGACAAACGAGTCTCATTATAGATTGAGCGCCAAAATCCGCGTCGACGGCGACGGCGGCTGGGACATCATCGCCGCCGACGACTCCACCGGCAGGCTGTTTGTGTCGCACGGGTCGATGGTGCAGGTGGTCGACGCAAAATCCGGAACTCTCATCGGCGTCATTCCCGACACGAAAGGCGTGCACGGTACCGCCGTGGCGCGTGACGCGGGCCTGGGCTTCACCAGCAACGGAAAAGACGCATCGGTGACCGTGTTCGACCTCGCCACGCTTGCGGTGCGCCAGAAAATCTCCGTCACGGGCATCGGGCCCGACATCATCGCCTACGACCGTTTCTCGCACGACGTGTACGTGTTTAACGGCAAAAGCGACAACGCCACGGTGATCGATGCCGGGCTTTGCAAGGTGGTCGCCACGGTTCCGCTCGACGGCAAGCCGGAATTCTGCGTTCCGGACGGCCACGGCTTGCTGTATGTGAACATCGAGGACAAGGGCGTGGTGAAGGTGATCGACACAAAGACGAACGCGGTGACGCGGACGTTTCCCGTGGCGCCGGGCGAGGAGCCCAGCCCCATCGCCCTGGACACCGCCACGGGCACCCTTTTTATCGGCTGCGGCAACAAGACCGCCGTGGTCGCGGACGCGAAAGCGGGGAAGGTGCTCGCGTCCCTCCCCATCGGCGAGCATCCGGACGGTGCCGCGTTCGATCCTGTTTACAAACGCGCCTATTTCTCGTGCGCCGACGGCACGCTCGCCGTGGTGCAGGAAGGTCCCGGCAGAACGTTCGCCGTCATCGAGACCGTTGCGACGCGCAAGGGCGCAAAGACCGTTGCCCTCGACGAAAAGACGCACCACCTGTATCTTCCCGTCGCCGAGTTCGGCCCTGCCCCGGCCCCGACGGCCGACAACCCGAAACCAAAGCCTTCGATAAAGCCCGGAACGTTTACGGTGCTGGATATCGAACCCGTGAAATAGATTCACCTATACGTCGGTGCCATTCACGGTTCGACGAACTCACCATGAACGGCTTTTTCACACCGATTTGCATCAACCGGGAAGACTCATGAATTCTGGAAAACAAGAGGTCCTGAGCAAAGTTCCCGCAGTCACCCTGATATTCTGGATCACGAAGATATTCGCGACCACGCTCGGAGAAACGGCCGGCGACGCGGTTTCGATGTCGATGAATCTGGGGTATCTTGTAGGCACGGGAATATTTGCTGTCATCTTCATTGCCGCGGTCATCACGCAGGTTTCGGCCAGGCGCTTTCATCCCGTTTTATACTGGACGACAATCGTTGCAACCACTACCGTCGGAACGACCATGGCCGACTTTGCCGACAGGTCGCTGGGCATCGGTTACGCGGGAGGGTCGGCCATCCTGCTGTGTCTCGTGGCCGGTTCGCTGCTTCTGTGGCGCCGGGTTCTCGGCACGGTCGCCGTAGACAGCATCAGCTCTCCCTCGTCGGAGATATTTTACTGGATCACCATCATGTTCTCGCAAACGCTCGGTACCGCGCTCGGCGACTGGACCGCCGATACGGCGG
>JGI20214J51650_10000439_pt1 | contig 25666 bp, 17 predicted proteins | sample WetSurMetagenome_FD_51650 | JGI IMG/M metagenome (IMG submission 51650) | reverse complement strand
GCAATTCATCTTCTAAATGTAAAAATAATCCGGTATGAACTCCCATTGGGACAACAGAATTAAGATTCTGAACAACTACAAACTCAAGATAACCGCGACCGCCGTAAAGTGCAGTTCTGTCAATCGGATCTTTATAGTACCTGTAACTTGGACCTGCGGCAATTGCTAGCCTTGGGAGAAGCCAGAATCCAACAACAGGGGAGACTGATATATCAGTGATAGTCCCCAGTGACAGACCAAAACTTCCACCGAAGAATAACCTGTCGGCTGCTGCCGGGGTACTGCTTTTTTCTGTCTGGTCAAAAGGAAACTGATCTTCTTTTTGATTCTGTGCAAGGATTTCCGGAACCGATAAAAATAAAAACAGGCAGCTCACTATAATAAAACGTAATAAAACTGCCTGCCGGTGTATTTTGTTAAGAGTTGTCATTTTCTAGTAATTGTACAAGTATTTTGAAACGCTACAAATAAACGAAAAAATGAGCTGAATAATATGTTGAGGGAATAATCTTTTATCAGAAATGAGGAGGGTGCAGGCTACCTTAGCTAAAGCTCCGGCGTCTAAGAGGTGCAGGGTGCAAGGTGCATGTTGTAGAGTGCATGTTGTAGAGTGCATGGTGCAGGGTGCAAGGTGCAAGAGGTGCCGGGCACAGAACACAGAGCATAGAGATCAGAAAACCGGTACTATTTTTCAATTTTGTCGAAAGAGGCTACAAGTCCTTTAATAAGAGATGAGCTGAATCCATTATGCTCCATTTCATTAAGCCCGACAATAGTGCAGCCTTTTGGCGTTGTGACTTTATCAATCTCATATTCAGGATGCTTATGGCCATCTATCAGTAGCTCAGCCGCACCTTTAACTGTCTGGTTTACAATAGCGCTAGCCGTTACCGCATCAAAACCTATCTGAATTCCTCCCTGAATCATTGCCCTTATAAATCTCAGTACATATGCAATGCCGCATGCACCCAGGATGGTGGCTGATTCCATGAGATCTTCGTCAATTGTCATAGTGGTGCCTATAAGGTCAAAAAGGGCTTTAACCGATGCAGACTGTTCGGCGGTGTTTCCATTGTGACATATACATGTAACTGATTTACCAACACTTGCAGATATATTTGGCATAGCTCTGAATACAGGCACACCTGTCCCTACAACTTCCTGAATTTTACTTATTGTCACACCGGCAGTTACCGATATTAAAAGATGTTTTTCAGGTATCAGCCTGTCTTTCAATTCCTCAAGAACACTGACGATATTATAGGGCTTAACGGCAATGATTATCATCGCAGAGTCGTTGACAGCCTTCCTGTTATCAGAAATAAGCTTCACTCCTGTTCCTTTCAGCTCACCAGGATCATCAATGTTCCTCCTTGTTGCAGTAATGTAATTTGCGGGAATGTCTCCCTGCTTCAACAATCCATGGAGAATTGATATGCCTATATTTCCACATCCAATGATCGCTACCTTCTTCTTAATCATATATTAATAATATTAACTACAGAGCTTAATTTAAATTTAATTATTTGCAAATATATTACAATTGATTAATAATTTACACAAACATTAAACAAACGGATTAACATTATAGTTTTCCAGACAATGATTATTTCAACCTGATATTTACTGACCTCCTCAGGAATTATCAGATATCGCAGCAAGTTCTATATGCATGCATCGTAAATGAGGCTGTAAATTGCAGATCTTGCCAGTAATAAATATCTTAGTGAATTATTTCATTTGGTTTATTGAACTTTACTCTGCAAAAAATGAATATTATAGTTAACGGAGGAACCAGGGGAATCGGAAAAGAAGTTGTGAATTGCTTTTCAAGGGATCTCAGCAACAGGATAATAGTTACAGGAAGAACTAAAGAAGCACTCGATAAACTTAGTGAGGAACATAAAAATGTAACCGGTATCCGGGCTGACATGTCGGTTTTTGATAGCCAGGCTGAAGATTTTATCAGAGAAGTTAAAACTCTGTTCGGACATGTGGATATTCTTATCAACATTGCCGGATATCTGAAAGCCGAAAAGTTTATGGAAACATCAAATATTGAGGCAAGGCTGGCCATGGAGACAAATTTTTTCGGTCCTGCAACAGTCATCAGGCTTTTAAAACCCATTATGCCTTCAGGTTCACATATATTGAATATTTCAAGTATGGGTGGTTTTCAGGGGAGTATGAAATTCCCTGGTCTCTCCTATTACAGCGCTTCAAAAGCAGCAATCGCTTGTCTTACAGAATGTCTGGCCAATGAGTTTAAAGACTCTGGAATAAGTGTTAATTGTCTGGCTCTGGGTTCGGTTCAGACTGAAATGCTAAATGAGGCTTTCCCTGGCTATGCAGCACCTGTAAAGGCACACCAGATGGCAGAATTCATATCTGATTTTTCACTCAACGGCAACAAATACTTCAATGGTAAGATTCTGCCGGTTGCTATGAGCAATCCATAATTGTAATGATGTTGCATGCAACGTCCCTGCAAAATTACAATGCACATCTTCAGTTACTTATACGTCTTTATCTCAATTTTACCATCAAGTGCAAGCAATCCATTAAATGCCAGTGCCTTGAGTTCATCTTCACCAGGATAAACTACCACAGCTGCTATAAAACTAACCATGGCTTGAATCCGATCGACAAATGATTTTTCATGAGCCATCCCTCCTGTCAATATGATAGCATCTACCCTGCCACCGAGCACAGCGGCCATTGCTCCGATCTCTTTGCCAATCTGGTAAGCGGCAGCATTTGTTATCAGAACTGCTTTTTCATCACCTTTTTCAGCCATCCTGTATACATCAATAAAGCTGTTTGTTCCTAGATATGCCATCATTCCACCCTTTCCTGTCAGCATTGCCTTTATTTCGGAATGTGAGAACCTGCCACTGAAGCATAAATCTGCAAGTGGACCTGATGGCAGACCGCCGGAGCGTTCCGGGGAAAAGGGACCATCACCGTCGAGGGCATTATTCACATCCACGACCTTGCCCTTTTTATGAGCTCCAACGCTGATACCGCCACCCATATGGGCAATAATAAGATTCATCTCTTCATATCTTGTGCCTGCCGATTTTGCATAGATCCTGGCAACAGCTTTCTGGTTCAAGGCATGAAATATTGAGATCCTGGCTATTTCAGGATGTCCGGAAATCCGTGCAACAGGCTGAAGCTCATCCACAACAACCGGGTCAACAATAAAGGCCTGTGCGCAGCATAAAGAAGAAGCAATATCCTCGGCTATAAGTCCACCCAGGTTACTGGCATGCTGCCCCATGATACCTGTTGTAAGGTCGTCCTTCATCTTCTGGTTTACTTTATAGATTCCAGATTCTATTGGCTTTATAAGTCCCCCTCGTCCAACAACAGCCGCGATCCGTTCAATGTCAGTCTTTCTATCCGATAATTCATTCATTATAAGGTCTTTCCTGAAATGAAACTGATCAGTGATCCTATCAAAGCGTTTTAATTCTTCAGAAGTATGCCTGAGGGTTTTCTCAAATAGTAATTTCTCTTCCTCGAAAAGGGAAAACTTGGTCGAGGTTGATCCCGGATTTATTGCCAGAATTAGACGGTTTGTCATAAATCAAAACTGTTTCAGTATGTATGTTTCAGGCAAAAGAAAATCTATGCCATCAGGCATGAAAGAGCTATGCAATAATACTTTGAGGCTTCACTCTCGCTTCTCGACATAACGATGACCGGCTTCCGGGTGCCTCTCAACAATCCGGCCAGTTCTCCGCCGGCAAAAAGCATCAGTCCTTTGTAAAACGGATTGCTTGACTCCAATGATGGAAACAGCAATATATCCGCATCTCCGTTTATCGGGGTTTCAACACCCTTGATTTCAATACTTTTTTTATCGCATGCAAGAAATATATCAAGAGGACCATCCATAACACAATCACGTATCTGATTCCTGTCGGCCATCTTGCACATTATTGAATAATCAACCGAATTTTCAAAATGACGGCTCATTTTCTCCGATGCTCCAATAAGTGCGATCTTTGGTCTAGAAATACCGAATTTCTGAGCCATCTCAATAGAATATCTTGCCATTGCAACTTTCTGGTCAAGGTTGGGAAATGGAATCACTGCCGGATCCGTTATAAAAAGAAGCTTATGATATGCTGGTATTTCCAGAGCGCACACATAACTGAGGACCGCATCCGGTATCATTAAGCCTTTTTCCCTGTCCATTACTGCTTTAAGGAATTTGTCGGTTCCCACGAGTCCCTTCATCAGAATATCAGCTTCACCTGAACTGGTTAATCTGACGGCTTCTGCTGCAGCTTTACCCTCATTCTCCGATTCAACAACAGTAAATTCTTTATGGTCAATGCCTTCTGCCTTGCATGTTTTTTTTATCTCATTTGGGTCGCCGACCAGAATGGCGTCAATTAAGCCTTTTTTAACGGCTTTTGCGACCGCACCTATGGTATTGGTATCCTGAGCCCATGCAACGGCTACACGGCGCTTCTTTTTAAGCGCCACGACCATTTCTTCCATCTGCTGCAAAGTCCTGATCATTCTATTTCTACTTGCTTGCGGCGGCGGCCAGTAAAATACTGTCAAATTTAGCCTGTTCCGAATCGGATCTCGACGTGAGAACTATTGGAACCTTTGCTCCAAGAATTATAGAAGCAACTTTGGCTTTTGCAAAGAATACAAGTGATTTGTAAAGCACATTACCCACTTCTATATCGGGCATCAGCAGGAGGTCCGTATCTCCTGCAACTTCACTTTTTATTCCTTTGAGTTGTGCGCTTTCAAGACTGACTGCGTTGTCAAATGCAAGAGGACCGTCAATAATGCAGTTTTTTATCTGGTCGCGCTGGTTCATCTTTGAAAGAAGAGCTGCATCGAGTGTTGCTTTCATATTTTCATTGACCATTTCCACAGCACCGAGTACAGCAACCTTAGGGGTTTTATATCCCAGTCTGTTAAGACATGACACAGAGTTATTTACAATAGCTATCTTATCCTGTAGTGAAGGTGCAATATTCATGGCAACATCGGTAACAGCTATAACTTTAGGATAAGTATCCACTTCAAAAAGCGCAAAATGAGACAGCAGGTTTCCTGTTCTGAGCCCCCATTCCTTGTTAAGAACGCATCTCAGAAGCGTAGCAGACCCGATCTTCCCTTTCATAAGGATATCTCCCTCGTTGCTGCTTATCATTTTTACGGCCGTCTCAACACATTTCTCCGTATCGGGTTCATCAATGATCCTGATACCCTCTATATCGTAATTGTATGATTCACAGATTTTCTCTATATCCTTCTTATTTCCGACGAAAATAGGTTCTATAATTTTCTCTTTTCGTGCTCTGATAACTGCACCTAGCGAGTGCTGGTCCTGCGCAGCGGCTAGTATTAACCTTTTCCTGGCACCTCCTTCAACGAGTCGGTTCAGGTCGTTCATGTTTTTCAATACCATCTAATCAGAGTTTAATGTTTTTACTCAGTTTTTTCTCTGTTCAACAATTTCGCGGGTCTCTGAAGCAATAACGAATTCTTCGTTCGTAGGTATGATCATAACAGTAACTCTTGAACTTTTTTTACTGATTACCAGTTCTTTGCCTCTTACACCGGCATTAATGCTCTTGTCAAACTCCAATCCCATATATTCAAGGTCCCTGCAGATATTCTCACGCGTTTCGGCGCTGTTTTCTCCTATTCCGCCTGTAAATATCAGCAGGTCAACGCCTCCCATGGCGGCAGAATATGCTCCCACATACTTTTTAACTCTGTAATCATACATTTTAAGCGCAAGTATGGAGCGCTCATCGCCCTCTTCTGCCGCTGATTCAACTTCTCTCATGTCGGAAGATATACCGGTAATTCCCAGAACACCGCTATGCTTATTAAGAAGCGTATTAAGCGATGAGTAGTCGATCTCCTCTTTTTCCATAATCAGAGTGAGTGCCCCGGCATCTACATCACCCGATCTTGTGCCCATGATCAGGCCCTCAACAGGTGTAAGCCCCATAGATGTATCGACCGATTTGCCATCTTTGATAGCAGTAATTGAAGCGCCATTGCCGAGATGGCAGGTGATTATCTTTACTTTATTATAATCGAGATTTAATATTTCACAAGCTCTCTTTGAAACATAGCTGTGGCTTGTTCCATGAAAACCGTATCGCCTGATTCCATATTTTTTATATAGCGAATATGGCAAAGCATACATGAATGAATAGTCAGGCATTGTCTGATGAAACGATGTGTCGAAAACACCAACCTGAGGCACATTAGGAAGAACATTCTTCATTGCATATATACCTTTAAGGTTAGCGGGATTATGAAGTGGTGCAAGATCTGAGCAATCTTCAACCCCTTTGATAGTGACATCATCGAGAAAGCAGCTTCCCTGGAAAAGTTCACCGCCATGAACAAGCCGGTGCCCAACTGCATCAATTTCCCTGAGGTCCTTTATTACTCCCCGTTTATCGCTTATCAGAATTCCAAGAAGAAATTCTATTCCAGTCTGATGATCAAGGATCTCTCCTTCAAGCTTTACCTTATCTCCGTCAAATCTTTCATTTTTCAGGAATGATCCTTTTAATCCAATCTTCTCGACAATTCCTTTTGCAAGAACCACTCCTGAAGTCATATCGAATAGCTGGTATTTTATTGATGAACTTCCGCAGTTAAGAACTAATATTTTCATTATAAAAATGTTTGTTTAATAAATGTAGTTGTATAAAGGTGATGTTCTACTCCATTATGGAAATATTCTTAGTAATCTTTACACCATCCTTATTATATTCATAAAATCCCCTTCCGGTGCGCCTGCCAAGCTGGTTTGCCCTTACAAGTTTTTTAAGCAGCGGTGAAGATTTGTATTTCAGATCACCGAATTCATCATAAAGGTTTTCACACCATCTTAAGATCTTATCGAGACCGATCTTGTCGGCCATTTCAAACGGACCGAGGGGGAGACCGAAACCTACTCTCATGGTAAGATCAATATCTTCCATTGAACCAACACCTTCCATAAGTATTTCACAAGCCTCATTGATAAAAGGGACTATAAGCCTGGTGCTTATAATACCTGGAGATTCCTTCACCGGCACCACTTTCTTCCCTATAAGGTTAGCAAATTTCATCGTATTGTCATAAGCAACCTGAGAGGTATACAGACCCTTCACTATCTCAACGATTCTTGCATCAGCCTCAGGTGTAAGGAAATGGAAACTTACGCATCGGTCTTTATATATCAGGTCAGCTGTGAGTTCAGTAATTACCTGGGTCGATGAATTTGTAGCTATTATTGTATCACGATCAACATGACTTTCAATAGTCTGAAGAATTTCTCCGCGCAGAATATGACTATGTTCCCTGCTGGAAGATTTGATTGCTTCAATTACTATGTCGCATCCCCTGAAATCCTCATAATTAAGAGTTCCCTTAATACGTGAAAGAATACCCAGCTTTTCTGAGTTAGTCATACCCCAGCGCTGTATCATCCTGTCGAGTTCTTTGCCAAGATCATTGAAGGCCTGATCAAGTTTAGTCTGATTGAGATCAAGTATGATCACATCCAGGCCTCTCGAGCTTACCATCCTGGCGATATTTTGTCCGACGGAACCTGCGCCAACTATACCTACGCGTGAAAACAAAGTTTTTGGTTTATTGTCCTTTGATAGACCGTAATCCTCCAACTTTTCAATATATTCTGCCATACTAGTAATATTATATTTTGCTCTGAATAAACTTTATTTTTTCAATCCTGCAGCCTGATTGGCTGTTATTGCGATCATGCTCACTATATCGCTTGATGAACATCCTCTTGAGAGATCATTTATCGGTGCTGCCATGCCCTGAAGTATCGGGCCAATTGCTTCTGCGTGAGCCAGTCGCTGAACCAGTTTATATGCAATGTTACCTGAGTTAAGATCAGGGAATATAAGAACATTGGCTTTCCCGGCTATCGGACTTCCTGGAGCTTTGCTTTTTCCTATCGCTTCAATAAGCGCTGCATCGGCCTGCAATTCTCCGTCTATCTGAAGATCAGGCGCCATCTCTTTTGCTATCCTGGTTGCATTCACAACTTTATCCACCATTTCATGCTTTGCACTTCCCTTTGTTGAGAAGCTCAGCATAGCGATTCTCGGCTCAAAACCAGCAATTGCTCTTGCAGTATGGGCTGACGCAATAGCTATCTCAGCAAGTTCCTTATCATTTGGGTTCGGATGAACAGCGCCATCAGCAAAAATTATTACACCGTCTTCTCCAAAGGTTTTTTCGGGAAGTATCATAATGAACGCACCAGAAACAACGCTTATACCCGGGGCAGTTTTTACATAATGAAAAGCGGGACGCAAAACATCGCCGGTAGCATGGTCAGCTCCTGAAACTTCACCATCGGCATCGCCATTCTTTATCATCAGAACACCCAGGTAAAGAGGATCTTCAATTAACTTTGATGCCTCTTCCTTTGTCATGCCTTTGCTTTTCCTGAGCTCAACCATCATATCGATATAATGATCTTTTTTCGAATGGGCCTTAGGATTGACAATAGTTGCCTTTGAAATATTCTTTAATCCAAGTTTTTCTGCATGAGCTTTTATTTCCTCAGGATCACCAATAAGTATAATCTGAGCCAGGCTTTCCTGTATTGCAGTATCTGCTGCCTTAATTGTTCGTTCTTCATACCCTTCAGGAAGCACAATCCGCATATTGTGTTTTCTGGCATTTTGTTTGATGCGATCTAATAATTCCATTGTGTATCAATATATTAATAAGTTCGAAATTTTTTTATAAATGTACGAAAAAAAAGTTCTATTAAACAATTTTGAATAACATGATTAATATCAGTATTAACTAATCAGAGAAAAAAATCTGAGTTAAATGCACTCACAAAAACCATGATTAAATCATTTTCCTAAATTAGCGGCTTGAAACACTACTGATTAAATGGAAAATTATTATTCAGATCTTGAGTTGCTCAGAGAAAATCTTGAGGGCGACATTAAATATGACAAAGTTACGACAACGATCTACGCGACAGATGCTTCGGTATATAAGGAACAACCTCTGGCTGTTTGCTGGCCTAAATCTGCTTCTGATATAAACAAAGTGCTGGATTTTGCCCGTAAAGCAAGAACCAGTGTTACTATGAGAGCGGGAGGAACATCATTGGCCGGTCAGGTTGTCGCATCAGGAATTATTATAGATATCTCAAGATACATGAACAGCATACTTGAGATCAATAAAAATGAAATGTGGGTAAGAGTCCAGCCGGGCGTGGTGCTTGATGAACTGAATCTAAAACTCAAAGAACAGGGTTTATTCTTTGGCCCCGAGACCTCAACTTCTAATCGCTGCAATATCGGAGGGATGGTCGGAAATAATGCTTGTGGCTCACATTCTGTTATATACGGCTCAACAAGGGATCATACAATAGAGATAAAGGCTCTGCTAAGCGACGGAAGTGAAGCTGTATTCGGTCCTATTGACAGAGCCGGATTTAGCAGTAAATGCAAACTGAATAGCCTCGAGGGAGATATCTACAGGAACATTGATAAGATCTTGAGCGATAAGACAAATCAAGAGAATATCAGGGAAGGCTATCCCGATCCCCTGGTTCACAGAAGAAATACCGGATATGCAATTGATCAGCTTCTTGACTCAGACCTGTTCGATGAGAAATCGGGATATAAGTTTAATTTCTGCAAATTACTCACCGGATCAGAAGGAACACTGGCTGTAACTACTGAAGTAAAATTAAATGTAGTTCCTCTACCTCCTGTAAATAAAGCACTTGTATGCGTTCATCTCAACAAAAGGAATGAGGCGTTCAGGGCAAACCTGATCGCCTTGAAATTCAAGCCTTCTGCAGTGGAGATGATGGATAACAGGATTCTTGAACTTACTGAGGATAATGTAAGTCAGAGAAATAACCGCTTTTTCCTTGAAGGGAAACCCGCGGCAATACTGATAGTTGAATTTGTTCGAGAAAAGCCTGAGGACATTGACATTGCAGCATCTGGAGTGATTGAAGCTATGAAAAGTGCCGGATATGGATACGCTTATCCGGTAATAAAAGGAAAAGATATATCAAAAGTATGGGATCTCAGAAAAGCCGGACTTGGGGTTCTGGCTAATATGAAAGGAGATCCCAAACCTGTAACACTTATAGAGGATACTGCTATAAGCGTTGAGGCTCTGCCAGCTTACATGGATGAAATCGAAGTACTTCTCGCAAAATACGGCAAAGATGCTGTATTCCACGCCCATATTGGCTCGGGAGAACTGCATATCAGACCAGTACTTAATCTCAAAGATCCGGATGATGTGAAGCTTTTCAGGACAATCGGACTGGAAACGGCTTACCTGGTTAAGAAATACAGGGGATCTCTAAGCGGCGAACACGGAGACGGAAGGCTCAGGGGGGAATTTATACCGATAATCATCGGCGAATACAATTATAAACTACTCAAGGAGGTAAAAAAATGCTGGGATCCCGACGGGATATTTAATCCTGGCAAAATAACCGACACCCCTCCTATGGATTCAAGTCTCAGATACATTCCCGGAGAACCAACGCGCGAGATCGAGACAATTTATGATTTCTCTTCCAGCGAGGGATTTATCAGGGCTGCTGAACGCTGCAATGGTACTGCCGACTGTCGCAAATCAGCAATTATCGGGGGCACAATGTGCCCTACCTTCATGGCAACAGGCGATGAATATAAGAGTACCCGTGCCAGGGCTAATGTCGTACGCGAATATATTTCAAAAGAAGGTGATCCATGGAATCACAGAGAGATCTACGATATATTGGATCTGTGCCTGGGATGCAAAGGCTGCAAAGCTGAATGCCCTTCAAGCGTTGATATAGCAAAGATAAAATCAGAATATCTTCAGCACTGGTATGACCGCCATGGAATCCCATTAAGGACAAGGCTGATTGCCTACATTTCTTCAGTAAACCAGCTTGGATCACTGGCACCTTCAATATTCAACTTTTTTCTTAAAAATAAAGTCTCTTCAGGAATAGTAAAAAGCCTGACAGGCTTTGCCGCAAAAAGATCAATTCCACTGGTTTATAAGACCACGCTGAGAAGATGGACCAGAAAAAACCTTAAAAAACTGAATCCTGTTAATCCGATAGGATCTGTATGCCTGTTTATTGATGAATTCAGCAATTATAACGATACTGAGATAGGAATTGCAGTAGTCAGGCTGCTTACTTCGCTTAATTATGAAGTGGTCACTGCGGAACACTCTGTGAGTGCAAGAACATTTCTTTCAAAGGGTCTGGTAAGAACTGCAAGGAAGACTATTAGAAAAAACATTCAGGCTTTATCAGGTAAGATAAGCGAGAATATGCCACTGGTAGGTATTGAGCCTTCCGCAATTCTTGGATTCAGGGATGAATATCCGGAGCTTGCAGGAGAGGATCTGAAGCCTGCAGCAGATAGAATAGCTGCAAACAGCTATATGGTAGATGAGTTTATTTCAAATGAATTCAAAGCCGGAAGAATCAATTCCTCGTCGTTTGTGGATGCAAAGGCTCAGGTACTTGTACATGGCCACTGTCAGCAAAAGGCTATTATTTCAACTGCATGCACGCTGGCAATGCTTTCAATACCCTCAAATTATTCTGTTAAAGAGATTCCATCGGGCTGCTGCGGAATGGCAGGATCATTCGGTTATGAAAAAGAGCACTTTGAACTGTCTAACCAGGTGGGAGAGCTTATTTTATTCCCCGAAGTCAGAAAAGCTTCCGGAGATACTATCGTTTCGGCCCCCGGTACAAGCTGCAGACATCATATCAAGGATGGAACCGGAAGAGTCGCATTGCATCCTGCTGTGGTAATGTTTAATGCCCTTAGGAACAAAGGCTGAGGCTGAGGCTAAGGTTAAGATATAGAGAGCTGTAAAGGATGTAGCCTCATTAATTGATTGCGGCCATAGTCCTTAACAACGATGAGGCCCAGGAATAAATATTATGCCTCACGATGACCATTCTCATCTGCATCATCCTGTGTATCTGTTCTTCTTTTGACATTTCCAGCGCTGTCCTGATCGCATCGGCCGATTTTTCAATATCATACGGATTGATAATTATTGCACCCTGCAGCTCCTGTGATGCACCTGCAAAACGGCTGAGTATCAGCGATCCGTCATTCAGGTTCCGTGAGGCAACGAATTCTTTAGCCACAAGATTCATACCATCGTGCAATGATGTGACCATACAGAAATCAGCAGATGAATAGAAGGGTGAAATCTCCTTATGGCTATGATGTTTTTTAAGAAGCAGGATTGCTTTCCAGTTCTTTGACCTGAAACGCAGATTAATTCTGTTTGCCTCACTTTCAACTGCTATTGCGGTGTCTGAATAGCTTTTCAACTGCATTCTGCTAGGTGCTCCTATCTGGACAAAAGTAAATTTGCCTATATATGATGGATTTTTCTCCAGAAAACGTTCAATGGACAGAAACTTTTCAACAATGCCTTTGGTATAGTCAATCCTGTCGACACCAATACCTACGAATTCAGCTGTGATTCCATATTCACTCAGAAGCCTGTATGCAGGAATCTTAGGCAAGCTGAGATCATAGTCCTTGAGTGTAAATGCGATACTTATCGGGAAGGGTTTTACAAAAGTAGTTCGTCCCGATTTCTTTACTGAGAAGTTCTCCCATAGTACTCTGGATTCAATGGCATTATTCACTGTTTCAAGAAAATGATTACAGTGGTACTGTGTATGGAATCCAATAAGGTCTGCGCCCAGCATGCCATTAAGTATCTCCCTTTGCCATGGACAAATACCGAATGATTCGGGATTAGGCCAGGGTATATGCCAGAAGATTGCGACTTTGGCACCCGGCTTCTTCAGCTTTATCATTTCAGGCAGAAGCGCGAAGTGGAAATCCTGAATAAGTATGAACGGTTCATCTTCGTCCCTGGTCTCCTCCAGAACAGCATTTGCAAAGTCCTCATTCACTTTTTTATAATAATTCCAGTCTTCATTTCTGAATGTAGGTCTGGTATGAGCTATATGGCAAAGTGGCCACAGACCTTCATTTGAAAATCCATAATAAAAGTGATCTTCCTCTTCCTTTGTCAGCCAGAGCCTTCTCAGTGTGTATTTTGGATCTTCTGGTGGAACTTCCACCTTATTATTGGCATCAACAGCTTCTTTATCGGCGTCGCCTGTCCCTGCTGCTATCCAAAGCCCGCTGCATGCCTTAAGAATGGGTTCCATAGCTGTTATCATACCGCTGGCAGGAACTATGCACTTGATCTCTTTGCCTTCATGAATATGCATATATGGTTCGCGGTTGGAAACAACAATCATTTTCTTCCCCTCCAGAAGATTTTCTATTTCCGCCTTTAACCTCTCCGGTGTCCAGATTGCCTCATTGCTAGTTCTTAGTCTCGCTTCTTCGCGGGCTGTGGCCTTTGCCTCATTCATTGCCATTGCAATATTCTCTATTTCCTTATGCAGCGGGCCAAGAAAATCCAAACTGGTCCTGGGTCTTAACTGCACAGGTTTGCCAGTCCGCAATGCCTTTGCCCAGTCAACGATCTTGTTTACCTGCCTGAAGATGCCCCAGCGGATCAGTGATAGGATGATCAGTGTTATCAATAAAGCCTGGACAAACCATCCCATAAAGTTTCTGAACCATATACTGCTGATGACTTTGTCGATATATCCTGCATCGCTATAGATAATTAATGCCGGCGAGAATCCGGACAGATCCTTGACAGGTCGGATATACTGGTAAACTCTTTCGAGATTTGACCTGAAAAATTTTCCAAGAGTGGTATCGGAAGTTATTGATTGTGAAATATAAGGCCGCGAATAATCAATCAGGTTATGAGCGCTGTAACTGCTGAAAATACTGTCCCTGTTAAAGTAGAGTGCCAACCCGATCAGATTATACTGTTTTATTACGCTGTCGGCAAACCATTCAATATTATTTCCTTTGGTCTGCTTAATAAATCTTACGGTGGCACGCGAGAGATCATCTGAGATTTTGGCTGTCCTTGTTTCAAGCTCGCGTGTCATCCTGGTTCTTTCGTTTGAACTCTGATAAAAAGTGAACCCGAAAGCGACGAGTCCGACCGCCAGGATTATTGAAAGTATGAATGAAATAGTTAATCTCATTCTGTCAGCAGTTTAAGAAGTGAAGCAATACTAATTATATTTTCAGCATTGTATTTTGCCACTGTATTTCCTTCTCCGACTTTAATTGTATAAGCTGATTTATTTACTGCAAAGTACTCAAACATCTCTTCATCGGTAGTATCGTCGCCAATTGACAGAATGAAGTCATATTCATTGACTTCCAGAAGCTTGGCCACAGCCTTTCCTTTTCCTGCAGATCGTGACAGAATCTCCACAACTTTGTTACCGTCCAGAACCCTGAGATCGTCATCTTTAATTGCATTGTTCAAATCCTCAATAAGTTTCCTTGAATTGGTTCTCCCTGTTTGCGAATCCGAATTCCTGTAATGCCAGGCCATGGAAAACAACTTATCTTCAATGAACGAACCCGGGCATTTTTCTGTGTAATATTTAAACAAAGGCAAGACTGATTGTTTCCATGAATCATCATTTGCGTGATGATTTTTCCATTTTTTGCCTTCCTTTATCACTGCACCATGATCTGCAAGAATGTTTACAGGAAGGTGGTTTAGAAACCTGTCTATGTCATCATAACGCCTTCCTGTAATTATAAATAAATCAGTTCTTTTAAGATTTAAAAGTTTTCTAAGAATTTCGGTCATTTCCTGAGGCAGAGTCGCATTGCCGGGAATTGAAGTATGGTCAACCAGTGTTCCGTCATAATCAAGCAAAATGAGTCTGTTTTTTGCATTTCTGAAACTTTTACTGATCTCCTCTGGGGTAAAACTGGTCATTGAAACAAATAGTGAATTCCTGATTAATTAAACTTCAAAGATCTAAACAAATTCCTCTGATATTTGTTTTAAAATGAGAATTTTATAACCATCTTTCCTGTAATTTCCTGATGTTTGAAAAAATTCAGTACTATCTTTGCAATGGCTAAAAGAACGCCAGGCCTGCCAGCCATAAGGAATACATAATAATAAACAAAATTAGGTTTTTATATGGATAATCTCAACTATGGTGTAATTGGCAATTGCCGGAGTGCAGCTCTCATATCAGATAAAGCCAGCATTGACTGGTTCTGTCTTCCCGACTTTGACTCACCCTCAGTTTTTGCCAGGCTTTTGGATAACGCGAAAGGTGGTTTCTTTAGTATTGAAGCCTCCGACGATTATGTGATATCACAGAAGTATATCAAAAGAACCAATGTTTTATGCACAGAATTCAGGTCTGAGGCAGGTACTTTTGAAGTGATAGACTTTATGCCCAGGTATAAACTGAAGGAAGACAGCTACTTCGCTCCTGCTGAAATCTACAGATATATTAAATATATCTCAGGCGCTCCCGTTTTTTCCGTAAAATACTTCCCTGCCTTTAACTACGCCAGGGAAGAGGTTGCAAGTATAATTGAAGATAATTACATAAGGACCTATTCAAAAGCGACGCCCACTGATTGCATTTATCTTTACAGCAGTCTTAATTTCAGCGATATTCTGGAATCTAAAAACATTGAACTGAATCAGCATCAGTTTCTGCTGATTTCATACAACCAGAAGTTGATCAACATTGACATCGCCAGGGTTTATATGGAATTTCAGCGGACAAAGGTATACTGGCTTAACTGGACAAATCATTCAAAGATTTTCAATCTCTACACTGAAGAAATAACCCGGAGTCTGCTTGTCCTGAAAATAATGTCATATCAGCCTACAGGAGCAGTGCTGGCAGCTCTGACCACCAGCCTGCCGGAAACAATTGGTTCCATACGCAACTGGGACTATCGCTTCTGCTGGCTCAGGGATGCATCGATGTCGATTGACACGCTTCTCAAAATGGGCCATTTCAATTCTGCACAGAGGTTCCTTGGCTACTTAACCGGGATTCTCAAGACAAAAAACGATTCCTTCCAGGTGATGTACGGAATAAGGGGCGAAAGGGATCTGAATGAAGTTGTGCTTTCCCATTTGTCGGGTTATGCGAACTCTAAACCGGTAAGAATCGGAAATGCAGCTTATATACAGAAGCAGAATGATATCTTCGGATATTTGCTGAATGTTATCTATCAGTATTATGAAGTCTTTCCGGGAACGCTCGACGAAATTGAAGATATGTGGGAAATTGTCAGAAATATCTCACTGACTGTTTCAACCCACTGGGAAAAACCGGATAAAGGTATCTGGGAGATTAGAAATGATGAGCACCATTTTGTATTTTCAAAGGTAATGAGCTGGGTAGCAATGGACAGGGCTTCAAAAATAGCTCAGCTGCTGGATAAGATATCTTACTCACAAACATGGAGGAGTGTTGCCAACGATATAAAGGAAGATGTCTTAAAGAAGGGATGGAACAATGAACTTGAGACTTTCACCCAGACATATGCGAATTCGGATCTCGATGCATCACTGTTATTGATGGCTGAATATGGATTTATTGCTGCAAGTGATCCTAAGTACCGTAAAACTGTACTTGCGGTTAAAAAAGCCCTGTTGAATAATGGATTGGTTTACCGTTACATAAATAAAGATGATTTCGGTAAACCCGATTCTTCATTTACTATATGCACATTCTGGTTATGTCAGGCTTTATTAAGGATTGGAATGAGGGATGAAGCCAGGATCATTTTTGAGGAATTGCTGCTGTGCGGAAACCATCTGGGCCTTTTCAGTGAGGATATTGATTTTAAGACAAAACGGCTGCTGGGAAACTTTCCGCAGGCATATTCACATCTAGCTCTGATTAACACTGCCACAATGTTTTCAGAGGAGAAAAAAATGCCAAAATATACAAAACCATAAAGCTTGTTTTAATCCATTTGTACCAATTTAACGTGGAATCTCATTCACCAGCAACCAGAAAAGCCCTGTATCCTGCATTGCTTTCATGAAATCATTGAAATCCACGGGCTTGACTACATAGGCATTGGCTCCGAGTTCATAGGCGGCATTAATATCAGGATCCTCTTTTGATGAAGTGATTATCACTACAGGAAGCTTTTTTGTTTTAGGATCGGATTTAATCCTTTTCAGGACTTCAAGTCCATTTACTTTAGGAAGCTTCAGATCAAGAAATATTACTCTTAGGGAGCTTGAAATATCACGTGTCTTAAACTTCCCTTCGCAGAAAATAAAATCAAGAGCTTCAGCACCATCTTCTGCTACATATACTTCATTTGCCAGGTTATGCTTTTTGAAGGCTCTGAGGGTTAATTCGGCATCATTGGGATTATCCTCAACGATCAGGATCTGGACAGGATTATAGTTTGTTATCATACCAGGTAAAAGTTAAGAGTTGATTAATATTATCAGTTATTAATTGGCTGTTAAAGGCAAAGAGAAGGAAAATTCAGCACCCTCGTCAACATCTGAATCGCAAATAAGGGCGAGATTAAAATCAACTCTGTTCATGTTTTCAAGAGAATCCCTTATTGTAGCAAACAGTTTTGTGCCCTCTGTACCTGGCCAGACATCAAGCCTTCCAGTAGGTTATCCAGTTCGGGGAATTGCAAAACTGAATCACTGACATTTTGTTTATGTGATATGTTATCCTCTGAATTTTTCTTTCTAAATATTCCCAGTACTGATGATACAAATTCCTTGAATCTCTCCATACCAGTTTAGTTAAATTCAACGGGAAGTGGGTATATCTACTTCTAAAGATATTTAAAAAAAATGATCCCAAGTAGAAATGTATAATAAAAGAGCATAAAACGGTTCATTTAATTAAGAACCAGCGAATCTTTTGCCTTTATAGTTTAAAAAAGTTAAATATTCAGTGGAAAAAGCACTTTTAGACCTATATTTCTGCCCATTTCATAAATTCCTGACCTGCCGGATGAATTTCCCGGGTATTCTTCAAAATATTTTAACCTGCTCAGATGTGACTGGTAAGCCTTATCAGTTACATTATTAGCAATCAGGTCAATTTCAGCAAATACTTTGCCTCTTTTATCAGTAATTTCAAGCCCTATACCGGCATTGATAAGAACATATCCCGGCGTAGGTGTCTCCGTATTGTTGACTGCATATACGCGATTTTGTCCGGAGTAGTATTCCATTCCCAGCTTAAGGTAAAAAGAATTAAGATGGTTGACCTTCCTTCCGAAAGTTGCCCTAAGATCTGTTACTGTATGAAGCGGCGGAATAAATGGCAGATATTTGGAATCAGTTGTCAGAATAACTCCATTTCCTCCCTTGTTCATTGCATAGATAACCGAAATCGAATTTTCGAAATGAAGCCAGTCAAAGGGGTGCACGTCTATACTGGCTTCTCCGCCATAAAGCCGGGCCCGTGACTGCTGAAATTTAAAGGTCTGGTTACCCCTGATAACTATTGAATCCTGCCCCTTTGCATTAAGAAGCTTCTGGTTAAAAATATAATTTGAGATATCATTATTAAAAAGATCAATATCTCCGCTAACATGATCTGATCTGTAGGAAATGCCAAGATCTTCCTGCAGGCTGAATTCCGGACTGAACGATTTATTGCCTATCTGATATATCAGTGTTCCTGAATGAACTCCGTTTGAAGAAATTTCAAGAATATTCGGAGCCCGGAAACCGCGAGCCACAGTTGATTTTATCAATAGTTTGCTGGTAAGGGTATATGTTGCTCCAATGCTTGCAGAAATGCCGGAAAAAACATGCTTATAGCCACTGAAGGGGGTATCATAAGGAGCAGTGCCCGGAGAGTTCAGTTTTACGTTAAATCCTGTAACCGGATCTGTTCCCACATACATCCATTCATTCCTGAACAGCCGGGTATCATAACGGAATCCTGCACTTAAATCGAGTTTACGGGCAGCTTTTTTTAAAAGCAAGAACGGTCCGATATCGAACTGACTATAATCAGGTATCAGAAATTCAGTTCCTTTATTGATGCTTTTCTGATACATGCCATTCAATCCGAAAGTACCCTCCCATCCATGTATTTCCGAAAAAATATATTTCAAATCGTAGGTTAAGGTTTTAAGGTCAAGATCCAATCCGGGGATATCTGGATATTGAGGATGACTGAACTCCTGTCTTATACTCTGCTGGTAGCCTGCAATAAAAGTTAGTTTACTTTTACCTATTAAAAAATTGCTGGATGAATAAACCTGGTAATGGATGACATGCTGATGCAGAACACTGATCCTGTAGGTATTCAACTCAGTATCGGATACTTTAGTACGGAATGTATCTGCCTCTGTTATCTGTTTTGTAAAAGCCCTTGTAACTGAATCACGGCTGCCATCAGGTATTTCCTGCAAATCATTAAACATTGAAAAATTTAGATGTGAATAACCCCATTCCTTGTTTAATCCTGCAAAAACTCTCAGGTCATTCTCCTTAAAGGCGGTACCGTAAACTCTGCCGTCAAATCTATTCTGATAATCTGTTGCCTGCCTGTGAGTAATGACTCCACCCCACACGAATCCTTTCCGGTTACCATTCAGAACAAGTGAGGTGTTAATCAGCCTGTTGTTAGTCTGATAATCAGTGATGATATGACCCTGAATTGTATCTAAATGAAATGCAGAAAAGGGAAGCATATTTATAACTCCTGCAAGTGCATCGGGGCCGTAAACCAGACTTGACGGACCTTTAACTATCTCAATCCTGTCGACGGAATTCCCATCAATTTCAACACCATGTTCATCACCCCATTGCTGTCCTTCCTGTCTGACCCCGTCAAATAATGTGAGTACCCTGTTATAACCAAGACCGTGAATAAATGGTTTTGATATGTTTGGTCCTGTTGATACTGCATTTACACCAGGCAGTTTTGAGATCGCATCTATTATGTTAGTACTTAAACTCTGATGTAATTCCCTAATTTCCAGGGCGATCATCGGAATAGGACTCCTTGTAACTTCAGTAGAACGGGATTCTCCTGTTATAACAACCTCATTCATTTCTGTTATTGCCTGCTCCAGAACAAAGTTCTGTACCTTAATTTCAGAGAGGTCGACCTGACGGGTAATTGATTTATATCCTAAGAAACTTACCTGCATGGTTACTGTGGTAGAAGGTAGCTTCTCAAGCCTGTAGACACCGTATTGATCTGCTATATCACCTGTTTTCAGATCGGGTAAATAGACTGTGGCTCCTGCAATAGCTTCACCTGTTTTTCCATCTGTGATTCTGCCGGTAAGCTTATCCTGTGCGTATGCGAGCCTACACGCGCAAATAAGAATCAAAACAGGGAGTACTTTTTTCATTTAACAAATTAATAAAATATTTCCCATTCATCCTCTATGAGTAAGTTCCTGATGACTCTATTCAGCTTTGAATTCTCATTTAGAAAAGCCTTAATTCTCTCTATTGATCCGCCAAAGAAATAAAGTTCAAATAGAGATTCTCTGCCTGCGGTTATTCTTTAACAGAAAAACTTTAAGTTTTGTTCATAGATGGGTGATCAAAAAATTATTTACCCTGCTATTAAGAATTTCTTCTGGGATAAATGGTTAAAAAAAATTACAAACAGATTTCTCAGGAGCCTGAAATGTAAGGCAATGAAAGAAATATCTTGGTTACTTTTCAATATTCGCTTTTAAGCCATACTTTGCCTTTTAACAGAGTAACAATCGTTACCAATACCGAAAATCCGATCCCGAGCCTTCATTATTCAAACCCTTATAATCAAACTTCTAAAACCTGACAAAGATTTTTTTCTGATCATCCTCCGGGATGCCGGTTCCGGTAAATGGTGTAACTATCAAAGATAAAATATTCTTACCAGGATGTTGATGACATGAACCAGATTTGGATCAATAAGCATGTCAAATCAATTAAATAAGAAAAGTATTTAAAGAATAAATAGTGTAAAAAATGAGTAAAACAAGTCTGGCTGAACAGGATTATTGTTTCCAGCCACCTCCCAGACTCTGGTATAATGAAACAACAGCCTGCAACTGCTGTAATTTATCATTAATTCCATTCAGCTGTGCCGACAGAAGATTCACTTCCGAGGTCAGGACATCAGTATAATTAGTAGAAGAAGTATATTTGAGAAGTTCCATGGTATAATTNACTGCTTTCTCAAGGTACTCTATCTGGCTTTTTCTCAGCTCAATCTTTTCTGAAGCAGTCTGGTATCCATGCATGGCATTGGCAACCTCTTCTCCTGCATTTAAAAGAGTCTGTTTAAAGGAAATCAGATATTCTTCCTGATTAGCCTGAGCTACTTTCAGACGTTGTCTGTTCAAACCCTGGTTAAAGATTGGCTGGGTTAACCCTCCGATAACATTCCAGAAGGCTGATGCAGGATTGAACAGTTGTGACAAGTCAGATGGTGTTATGCCACCCTGAGCAGAAATAGTGAGTGCCGGATAAAAATATTTGCGTGCCACATTTGTCATCTCATATCCATATCTGAACTGATATTCAGCTTCCTGAACATCAGGCCGGTTGCCTAATAATTGCGCTGGGATCCCGGTTTTCAGATCTGCAGTTATTGACTGATCGGTCAGAGTGCCACGGACTAAAGGTCCGGGATTTCTTCCCAATAATACGCTCAGAGCATTTTCTGCTTCATAAATGTTTTGCCTGAGTTCAGGTATGGTTACTTTTGCGGAATACAGGTTAGCCTGACTCTGAACCAGATCAGCTCCGGTAACCATGTCATTCTCTTTCATGACCTTCAGGGCTTCAACATCTGCAACCCTTTTCTCAATTGTTTTTTCAGTCACCTGTAGTTTTGCATCAAGTGCCAACAAGGCATAATAGTCTACCGCTACATTGGCAATAAGCTGAGTCTGGACCGCTCTTTTATAGGCTTCACTTTCAAGGTAAAGAGCCATACTGGCACGCTTCGCACTCCTTAATTTACCCCAGATATCAACTTCCCAGCTCGACATGCCATAAACCTGAAAAGCTTTTGTAAGACCTGAACCATCAGCATTCTTATTCTGAAATGAACCGCCACCTACTGCATTCAGTGAGGGGAAAAAGGCAGCTTTACTCTGGGCTAAACTTGCTTCAGCCTTTTTCATCCTGGTTAGAGCTATCTGAAGATTGGGGTTATTGCTAAGTGCCTCTTCAATGAGATTCTGCAGCAGAGGGTCTGTAAACAGGCTTTTCCAGGGTATATCTGCAATGTTTGAACTGTCGCTTGCCGAAAGATCGCGAAAAAGTTTCTCCTGTGAAACAATCTCAGGCTGTTTATATGGCTGAAGTATCTTGCATGAACCAAGCAGAAGCATCAGCATAAAAATGACAGGGAGCGAAATTTTCTTTTTGAAAATATTTTGTAAATCCATGATTATCAATTTTGCGCAGTTAATATTTTTTCTTCGGTATCCTCGGCAGGTTCCTTTTTTCCGCTTGCTTTTTCCTGAAGAGTCTGGAAAATAATGAACAAAACAGGTATAACCAGGATACCAAATGCGGTTCCGAATAACATTCCTCCAACAGCAGAAGTACCGATTGACTTATTTCCATTAGCACCGGCTCCTACCGCAAACATTAATGGCACAATACCAAAGATAAAAGCAAGTGATGTCATCAAAATAGGTCTAAGCCTGGCCTTCGCTCCTTCAGTTGCAGCCTTGATAATAGACATGCCCTGTTCTCTTCTGGTCGATGCAAATTCCACTATCAGGATTGCATTTTTTGCCAGAAGACCTATAAGCATTATCAGTGAAATCTGCATGTAGATATTATTGTCAATATCAAATATCCTTGCAAAAACAAAAGTTCCTGCTAACCCCACCGGAAGTGATAGTAATACAGCAAATGGCAAAAGATAACTTTCATAAAGTGCGCTTAATAAGAAGTATACAAACAACAGACTCAGTATAAAAACATAAATTGCCTGCGTGCCGCTGCTTTGTTCCTCACGGCTTATCCCGGAGAATTCAAAACCGTATCCCTGCGGAAGGGTCTGTGCCGCAACCTCTTTGATTGCCATAATTGCTTCTCCCGAGCCAATTCCTTTATTGGGAGCTCCGTTTACTGACATTGAGGTAAAAAGATTAAACCTCGAGATACTTTCCGGACCAAATGTTTTGGTAACAGTAATAAATTCGGTTACAGGAGCCATCTTGTTAATCCCTGTGCGGATCATTACTTTATTTAGCCCCTCCTCGTTTTTTCTGTATGATGCATCAGCCTGGATCATAATACGATACTGTTTCCCAAACTGATTGAAGTTATTTACATATATACCTCCGAAATAGCCCTGCATTGCAGTCATAACCTGACTGACAGTTATACCAGCCTCTTTTATCTTAGGCACATTTACACTCAAAAGGTATTGGGGGTAATTGGGGTTAAATGTGGTTGAAGCGAATTGGATCTCAGGCCTTTTATTCAATTCAGCCAGAAAGTCCTGTGCCACTTTGTAGAACTGAGCAATAGTGTGCCCACCTTTGTCCTGAAGTTCAAATGAAAAACCGCTGTTCATCCCGAATCCGTTGATGGTGGGGGTAGAAAATGGCATGATAACTGCATCCTTTATCCCGGCAGTTTTCTTAAATATTGATGCAACAACATCCTTATTTGTGACGCCTTTCCTTACATTCCAGTTTTTCAGCTCCAGAATCACCATACCATAGGAGCTTCCGCCTCCTGCAATCATGCTCTGGCCCGACATGCGTAAAACATTATTGACCTCCGGAATTGTCCGTACAATACTGTCAACCTTGTTTGCTACTGTAGTGGTCCGTTCCAATGAGGATGCCGGAGGGAGACTGATATTCACAAAGATAGTACCCATATCTTCTTCTGGTACAAAACCCGATGGTGTGGTTTTCATCAGTACATAAAGACCGGCACTGAAAACTACAACTGTTGCAATAACAATCCATTTTTTTCGCGACAGGAATGTGACAGTCTGAATATACTTATCCCGGGAAGCATCAAAACCGGCATTAAACAGCGAATAGAACTGCAGCATTTTCCCCTTTTTCTTAATCTCTCCGGTTTTAGGCTTAAGGAATATTGCAGCCAGAGCCGGGCTAAGCGTAAGGGCGTTTACAGCAGATATGATAATCGCAATTGCCAGTGTTATGCCAAATTGTTTGTAGAAGACACCTGACGAACCTGAAATAAAAGTGACCGGAATAAAAACTGAAGCCATAACAAGCGTGATGGAAACGATTGCTACCGATATTTCATTCATTGCGTCAACTGATGCTTTCCTGGCCGAAGTATATCCCTGGTCAAGCTTGGCATGTACAGCTTCCACTACAACGATGGCATCGTCAACTACAATTCCGATTGCGAGAAGCATCGCAAAAAGGGTAAGAAGATTAAGGCTGAAATTGAACAGATATAAGAAGAAGAATGTTCCAATAATAGCTACAGGAACTGATATCGCAGGAATAAGTGTTGAACGGAAATCCTGAAGGAAAAGATAGACAACTATGAACACCAGGACGAATGCCTCCAGAAGTGTTCTGATTATCTTTTCAATTGAAGCATCAAGGAACTTATTGGCATTAACCATATTAGTATAATGCACTCCTGCAGGGAAGGATTTTGAGGCTTCATCAAGAACTTTCAGAGAATTCTGAATTACATCCCTGGCATTTGATCCCGGAGTCTGGCTTATTGCAATGTTTGTTGCAGGTTTTCCGTTGACCAGCATGTCACTGTTATATGACTGAGCTCCAAGATCAACTCTTGCCACGTCTTTCAGTCTCAGGAACTGGCCGTTATCCTGGGATTTGATTATTACATTTTCAAACTCCTGAACAGTTTTAAGTTTTCCTGTAAATCTTATAACATACTGGAAGCTCTGATTGCCGTTTTCCCCGAATTTACCAGGTGCAGCTTCAATACTCTGGTCATTGAGAGCTGAGATTACATCACTTGGCATCAGTCCATATGCCGACATTAAGTCTGGCTTCAGCCAGATTCGCATCGAATAAAGCATCGAACCGAACGCGCCTGCACTACCTACTCCATTTACTCTTTTCAGTTTTGGTGAAAGATTAATTTCGGCATAGTTCTGAAGAAAAAGCTGATCATATGCCGGATTATCGCTATAGAGAGCGGATATAAGCAGCATGCTGCTCTGCTGCTTACGCACAGACACACCGGCTCTGGTAACCTCTGCCGGTAAGATGCCTGAAGCTGAAGAAACTCTGTTCTGGACATCAACTGCTGCCATATTAGGATCAGCCCCGACTTTGAAATACACATTGATAGAACCATTGCCATCATTTGTGGCGCTTGAGGTCATATAAGTCATTCCTTCCACACCGTTTATTTGTTCTTCGAGAGGAATAATGACGCTATTCAAAACCACTTCAGCATTAGCACCGGCATAATTTGCCGAAACACGAACTGTCGGCGGAGCTATATCAGGATATTGCTCAACTGGCAGTTCTATCAGTCCGAGAATTCCTATCATTACAATAATGATTGAAATTACGGTACTGAGAACGGGGCGTTCAATAAATTTTTTAAACATCAGTTTACCTTATCTATGAATTCAACTAATTAATCTTACTGTAGAAACTCAGATCATTTGTTTCCTTTGGAATTATAGTAGTTCCATCTCTTAAGGAACTGACACCTTCAATTACAACACGATCTCCAGCCTGCAGACCTTGTGTCACAAAGAAATATTTCCCGTCGTCAC
>JGI20214J51650_10000437_pt1 | contig 25728 bp, 27 predicted proteins | sample WetSurMetagenome_FD_51650 | JGI IMG/M metagenome (IMG submission 51650) | reverse complement strand
TAATCCTGTCATTTTCTACCTGTACCCTGAATGAACAGGTGCTATAGCAATTTCTCGGACAGGCAGTTACGAATTCTTTCATTAATCTACTTTAAAGCCAGAGGTTCTTCCTCTATAATATTGCTTATTGTCAGACTATGTGAAACCTGATCAGAAATATTAACCTCAAAAGTAATACGGTCGGGACCTATGTACTGCATGTAAGTATAATCGACCGGACCAGTGGTATATTTAACATTATTACCCCCGGAATTAATATTAACTGAAACTTCAGCTTTTGGATAGGCTTTTTTGAACCGGATGTAAACTGAGACGGTGCCGGCCGGAATTGTACCAAAACTTAAAGTATCGCCATTTTTCTCAGATGTAATTACTACAACGTCTTTAAAATCCTGACCGGAAAGATTTCTTATCCGCACATCTGTAGGCCCCTCCGGAGTATTATGCTGTTTTTTACATCCCAGTGCCAGAAGGGCAATAAATATTATGGCAGTAAGCTTTTTCATGGTCAGACATTTTTAGTTTTTCTGACCAGAAATATAATAAAATAGTTTCACAGGGATCAGATAGTGACAAGACTATTTACAGGAACCCAGCCTTTGTTACCGTCAGAAAGTCTTATTTCGAGCCATTCACCAACAGCATCTTCAACGGTAACCTTGGTACCTTCGTGCAGAACGAACAGGTCGTTACCACTCTTGTCAGGTGAGCTTTTCCCGCTTACCATGGAGTTGAATATTATTGCTTTATGGCTGTTGTAAACCAAAGACCTGTTGCGTAATGAGAATGCTAGTGTTATAGAAGAAATAACAATACAGAAAATAGCCAGCCAGAAACCAAGAACCTTATATCGATGACGACTTGAGTAGATGTAAAGTGACAGCAATAAAAGGAAAAAAATGAATGATATCAGACTTATTTTCGCCCATGTATTTGTCGAAAAAAACAATGAGACGAAATTATACCATCTCACAAAAAAGAGCTCCGGGATTTCCTGAAAACGGTCAACAATAAGAGTTCTGGCAACCTGAAGATTATAATTAATGTCCTCATCAGCAGGTTTTAGCAGATAAGCTCTTTCATAGAAAAGGATTGCGAGGGGAACGTTATTGAGTTTGAAATACGCATTTCCGATATTATAATCCAGATTTGCTGATCTGTAACCGGTATTGTAAATATCGGTCCAGGTCTGAAGTGCCTCCTTATAGCTTCCTGCTGAAAAAAAGGTGACTCCCTGGTAAAATTTATCCTTGTTCGAATTTTGGGATGTGACGGCCTGCACAAAGAATGAAGTAAACAGCAGGCATAATATGTATTTTTTCACTGAGTTCATTTGTTAGCCTATTAAGTTTTCAACTGACTTAATAAATTCTGACGCACCGTCAAATATTGTGGCTGCTTCGGCACCTGATGAAGAAGGTGCAAATCGTGCAAATTCGCAGGTATCCAGTATTTTGGTCAGATTCCTTATTGTTTCTTCATCAATTCCTTCATTCTGCAGGACTGAGACAGCATTTGTTCGTGTAAGATCAGAAACAGGGATATTAAGTTTATCGCTGAGGTATCCCCACAACGCTTTCAGGATCTCATCATAAAATTGATCTATCTCATTGTTTTTAAGACATTCAGAAGCATTATGAAGCCTTTTGATTGCAACTTTGCCAGCTTTCCTGTTCTTCACCATTGAAACATCGGAATTACGCCTGATATGTTCCCTTCTCAGGAAGAGAACAACAAGGAATGCAAGTAGTGAAAAAGCGAAAGCTGTATAAAAAGACTGGTAGGAGACCAAAATATTACCTGTTCTCTTCAGATTTCCGGGATCATTTTTAACGAATCGTATATCTTTTCCAAGATATTTAACATCTTCTTTTGCCACACCGCCATAAACAGCAACGCCGGTATTCTTTTCATTAGATTTTTTGGCAGAAATACGGAATTCTTCAGTTGTAAGTTTTTCATATCTGCCTGTTGCAATATTAAAATAGGAATATGAAAGAGGCGGAATAACAAAATCTCCGTCATGCCGGGGAATCAGGAGATATTCAAATGTCTTCTGTCCGGTTGTTCCGTTCAGACCATTCTTTACATTATCGGTGATCTTCGGATCGTATACTTCAATATCAGGAGAAAGCTTGAGGACTGGAGCAGAAGCAATTCTGAGGTTTCCGTTTCCTGAAAGTGTAACTTTATATGTCACAGCATCATTCACTTTGACTGATTCCTTATTAAGCGTTGCTTTTGCATCGAGTTTGCCAACAACACCTGAAAAATCTGCAGGCTGGATTCCCGGAAGTGCCTTTACCCTTATTTTAACAGGCTTGCTGGCTGCGGCCAGTGGCACTGTCTGATAGGAAGAAAAGAAATCACCAAAAAAAGGATCAGATTGTTCTCCTCTTACCTTTTTTTGTACTAATACAGAAATCTGTACCGGATCAATATTTATATCGCCGGTGACCTGGGGATAGAGAAGAAATTGCTGTACAATACCTGAGCCGTATACCGTACCGTTTACATTTTCCTGGCGGAGAGCGGTTAGTGGCGGTGTTTCAATATCCGATTTAAGAAAGCTGTTGAATGCCGGATATTTGATCTCGTTTATTCCGGCGATATTAACCCTAGAATAAATTTTTACTGTTGCAACCACAGGTTCTCCCATAAAAATGTCTCTTCTGTCGACCGAAAGATTTATGAACAGGTCTCTTCCACCCGACTCTGTTACAGGCTGATCAGCCTGAGTGCTTCCTGCTGAAGTTGTTGCCTGTTTCTGTGCTGTGCTGCCCAGAACCTCAATATGCAATGAATCTGATGAATAGACTTTGCTCTTGAACTTAAAGGTAGCTGGTGCAAGAGAAAATTTTCCTTCCTGTACAGCCTGTAGGTAATATACGTAAGAGTATGAAACAGAAGAGGATACTTTCCCGTTAATAATTTCCGTACTTGAGCTGTATGAAGTCTGCGGACCCATAAGTTTATAAAAACCTGTAAATGCAGGTGCGGAAAATTCTCCGCCACCGGAATTAACAGTCCACATAACTGTAAATTGTTCTCCGGCATTTACTACCGATGGATATTCAGCCTTGACAAAGATATCCTGACCAGCGACTTTGCCTGAAAGAAGTAAGATTGAGAGATATAATAATGCCTTTTTCATTTTGACTATTTGCTCTTTACCAGTTTTTCACTGTTCTGACTTTTGTTTTAGCAGCTTTTGCAAGTTTAACTTTTTCCTGGACATTTTTTTCATCATTGGCTATCGAATTAAGCAATCTCTGAGCATCATCTTTTGAAATTTCCTGCTTCTGGGGTTGCTGATCCTTCTGCTTCTGATCTTTATTCTGATCATTCTGCTGGTCTTTATTCTTTTCCTGATCTTTCTGATCCTTATTCTGGTCCTTCTTGTTCTTGTCTTTATTCTGATTCTGCTTATTATTCTGTTGCTGCTGTTTCTGTTGTTGCTGCTGTTTTCTGAGCTGATCCTGGACATAGCCAAGATTGTATTTTGCCTCCTTGTTGCCAGGGTTGAGCTTCAAAGAATTCTTGTATGCTTCAATACTTTCCTGAAGTTTATTAGCTTCAAACATCGAGTTGCCCATATTATATAATCCAGCCGATTTTTTTATCTTATCCTCGTTCTGATCAGTGCTCGCCGCAAATTGCTTCCCTGCTTCTTCATATTTCTTTTGCCGGAAAAGTGCATCACCTACATTAAATACTGCATCGGGAGATTGTTTATTAGCATCGATTGCCTTCCGGTATGAGATCTCTGAATCAGAAAATTTGCTCTTTTCATATTCCCTGTTGCCTTTCCTGATATATTTTTTATCGGTTTGAGCATTCAGAATAACAGTGATAGCCATCAATACAAAGACCACAAGACTTTTGTGTATTGTTTGTTTCTTAAATATATGAATCGCTCCCCACATAACCTAGCGCTGAATGTATTAGACTTTAAATTTAAATAAACGGATATTTGCCAGTTTTCTGTTTTTCCGTTCCATTATAATGAAATCAGCAATAAGCATTAATATGGCAATTGCCGTGAATATCTGAAACTGGTCATTATATTCTGTGAACATAGTGCTCTCAAGATCCTGTTTTTTCATCTTCTTGATCTGGGCAAATATCTCATCCAGACCTATATTTGAATTACTGGCCCGGACATAATTACCATTAGTTGCAAGTGCAATCTTCTTAAGGATGTCTTCATCCAGCTTCGTAATAACGGTATTATAATTTTCATCCTTGAGATAATCTTTTCTGCCATTAATCATTATAGGTATAGGAACCCCATCGGTTGACCCGATACCTATCGTATGTATTACTATCCCGGCTTTGGAAGCGTCTGCAGCTTCTTTAAGAGGATCATTTTCGTGGTTTTCACCATCGGTTATAATTATTATAGCTTTGCTCTTTCCTTCTCCGGGACTGAATGACCTGGCAGCCAGGTCAATTGCTGCTCCAATAGCTGTTCCCTGCTTAGGAACCATATTTGGATTAATAGCGGAAAGGAACATCTTTGCGGAGATATAATCTGTAGTTATCGGGATCTGTATATAGGCATCTCCCGCAAAAACAATCAATCCAATTTTGTCGTTTTCAAGGTCATCAACGAGTCGGGAAATTGCCTGTTTAGCACGTGTAAGCCTGTCAGGTTGAATATCTTCGGCAAGCATTGAATTACTTACGTCAAGTGCAATCATTACCTCGACTCCCTGTTTCTTTACATCTTCAATTTTTGATCCGAACTGTGGCCTTGCAAGCATTATTATTCCTGCAATAAGGGCGATAATTTCAAGGATGAATTTTATCACAGGACGGATCCTCGAAATTTCAGGAACCAGTCCGTTAATGAGATTAACATCGCCCAGACGCTTCAGAGCTCTTCCTTTTCTTATCTCATTAATAATGAACAAGAGAGTAAGAACCGGAAGCAAAAGCAACAGGTACAAAAAATCAGGATGTGCAAATCTGAACAATTGCATTTTCTGAACGTTAAGTGAGATTCTTAAATACTGTATTCCTTGCAGTTATTTCGAGTATAAGCAATATAAACGCCAGCAGCGCCGGTGCAAGATATTTTTCCTGTCTCCTTGTAAATTGTCTGACATCAATTTTAGATTTCTCCAGCTTATCGATCTCTTTATAGACCGCAGTAAGCCTGTCATTATCAGTGGCCCTGAAATATCTGCCCCCAGTTTTTTGAGCTATTTCCTGAAGAATTCCTTCATCAATTTCAACAGGCATATCCTGATACTGGATGCCGTAAGGTGTCTGTACAGGATAGGGAGCCATTCCCTGTGTTCCGACTCCGATTGTATAGACCCTGATACCGAAAGTCTTAGCAATATCAGCAGCAGTTGCCGGTGCAATTTCCCCCCTGTTGTTGACGCCGTCGGTAAGAAGGATAATTACCTTGCTTTTCGATTTTGAATCTTTAATCCTGTTAACTGCAGTTGCCAGCCCCATGCCGATTGCCGTTCCGTCTTCAATCATGCCACTCTGAATTTCCCTGAGAAGGTTAATCAGAACTGCATGATCTGTTGTAATAGGGCACTGGGTAAACGATTCCCCGCTGAATACTACCAGACCTATTCTGTCATATGGGCGGCCGGAGATAAACTCAGTGGCGATGTTTTTAGCGGCAGACAACCTGTCGGGTTTGAAATCCCTTGCAAGCATGCTGCCCGAAATATCCTGGGCAAGAACTATATCTATTCCCTCGGTTGACACATTCTGTATATTATCTGTTTTCTGTGGCCTGGCCAGTACAATAATCAGTAATGCAATAGCGGCAACCCTCAGGGCGAACAGAATATGCCGGAGATAATGTCTGAAAGTAATGCCTGTGCCTGAAAATGGTTCAAGTCCTGGCATTCTAACTGAAGCGGTAACGTTCTGCTGCTTAAAGATATAAAAAGCAATCATAACCGGTATTACGATGAGCAGATAGAGAAAAATCGGCTCGGCGAATTTTATTCCGTTCATAAGTTTGCCTCCTTCTCAATATTTTTTTGTTCAACGCGCTCAGCTGCCTGTTCTTCCTCTCTAGTCACCTGGACAAAATTCCAGGAGTTTTGAAAATGAGACTCATTTTCATCAGCCAGTGGATTATATTTTGCAAATTTCACAAGGTCGGCGCCTGTAAGAACTGATTTCAGATCATTATACGAGCCATCCTTTTTGAACCCTGTCCTGACAAGGGCATCAAGTGTCTCTGCTGTGGTAAGCTCGAGAGAATAAACCCGAAACCTGTTTTCCAGGTACTGACGTAAAATCTCAGTCAGCCTTGTATAGTATTTCTTTATTTCACCCTTCTGCCACAACTCCTGACCTTTCAATATCTCAAGCTCCCTGAAGGCTATTACATGCGCAGGATCAGCAGGTATATAAATGTCGGAAGAGCCTTCTGATTTTTTATGATTACGGATATACCTCATTATTGCCCAGGCAGCAGTTGCGATAAGAAGTGCAAGCAGTATCCATGGGAGTATCTCTCCGAGAGTAACAGGTGACCTGTAAGGCGCGATAATATCAAAGATCTTTGCTGTGGTATCGCGAGGGGCAATTTTTACCTTGTTTACCTCAAGTCCAGAGTAATCTGAATAAAATCTTTTAATCCCACCCTCATTTTTCACTTCACCGAACACAGGGTTTACCTCATAGCGACCCGAATCGAAAGATGTCACCAGATATTTATGTATAATCTTTGTCCTGCCATTCTTATCTGTAACACTATCGATCTTCGGACCTGAGATTATTTCTATGTTTTTTGAGATAGTATCCTTGAATACCGGAAGCCGTAGTTTTACACCTGAAGGTTTTTCAGCCGTAATAATATATTTAATCTGGTCACCTATATATATTCTTGTGGAATCGAAAGATGACGTTATTTTAACATCCTGACCGGCTGAAGAAGAAAAAATTGAAATGAATAGAAATATTGAAACAATGAACCTCTGCATAGACATTTACCTTTTCTCAAACAATTTTATCAGCGGATTTACATAATCAAGATCAGTTCTCAATTCCGTTGAATCCACTCCACATCTTTTAAAGATATTTTTGATTATCTCCATATGATTGTTCCACCAGTTTTCATAAGCCTGCCGGGTATAAGCTGAAGAAGTATCGATCCACTTCTCTTCCCCTGTCTCTGAATCTGAAATTTTTACCAGTCCAATATCAGGCAACGCCTGTTCGAGCGGATCATAAACCTTCAGGGCAACAATATCATGCTTGTTGGAGGCTATCCTCAGCGCTTCTTCGAATTCAGGGACTATAAAGTCAGATATTATGAAAGCTGTGGACCTTTTTTTAATTGCATTAGTAAGGAAGCGCAATGGTTCATCAAGGTTAGTCTTGTGACTCTCTGATTTAAAATCGAGCAGCTCCCTGATTATTCTCAGTATATGTTTTCTTCCCTTAAGCGGAGGAATGAATTTTTCAACTTTATCGGAAAAAAAGATCACTCCTATTTTGTCGTTATTATATATTGCGGAAAAAGAGAGAACGGCCGCCACTTCTGTCATAACATCTCGTTTGTAGCTCACCCTGGTACCGAAATTTCCCGATCCGCTAACATCAATAAGCAGCATAACTGTCAGCTCCCTTTCCTCTTCGAAAATTTTCACATATGGATGATTGAAGCGGGCAGTCACATTCCAGTCAATGCTTCTGATATCGTCGCCGTACTGATATTCCCTTACCTCACTGAATGCAATACCACGTCCTTTAAAAGCGCTGTGGTATTCTCCTGCAAAAATGTGCCGGCTTAATCCACGGGTCTTTATCTCAATTCTTCGGACCTTCTTTAATAATTCGGTTGCTTCCACTTTTACAACAAATTATTTTTCTGCTTCATAAGATATTACACACGACCAACTGCTATCCATAACATCGATAATATAAGTTTTGCCATCATGCTTATCGATCCATTTGTTATCATCGCTTTTTGTGAACATTTTGTCCAGCTCTCTCACTTTCAAAGGCTTAATGCTCATATCACAAATCACCCTTACACTTCTGCAAATTGAATCGCTATTCAGGAAAAACAGGATAGTCTGGTTATCCATGCTATCAGAATACTTCAGATAACTGAATTTATTGTTTATCACTTTATTATAATTCATCTCGTGATGATTTGCCTTCATATACTTCATTACATCCTTTCCCTTGAACCCAATGAGATTCTGACTATATGAGCAGATGCTAAAGAAAAACAATGCAACTGATAGTGTGATAAATTTCATCTTATGACTACTAGGGTACCTCAACAACATTAAGTATTTCAGATATGATATGATCCTGGTTTACATTTTCTGCTTCAGCTTCATAAGTGAGTCCGATCCTGTGCCGCATTACATCATGGCAGATAGTTCTTATATCCTCAGGGATCACATATCCCCTGCGTTTTATAAAAGCAAAAGCTTTTGCGGCGAGTGAAAGATTTATTGAAGCTCTCGGCGATGCTCCATAAGAAATCATACTCTTAAAGTTTGGCAGGCCATACTTCTCAGGGTTACGGCTGGCGAAGACTATATTCAGAATATAGTTTTCGATTTTTTCATCCATATATACTTCCCTGACCACATTCCTTGCTCTTAATATATCTTCAGTTTTCAGTACAGCAGTTGTTTTTGGAAAGTCCTTTGCAAGGTTTTCCCTGATGATCATCTTTTCTTCATCCATTGAAGGGTAATCGATGATAACCTTCATCATAAATCTGTCAATCTGAGCTTCAGGAAGCGGATAGGTTCCCTCCTGCTCTATCGGGTTCTGAGTTGCAAGAACAAGAAAAGGTTCAACAAGCTTAAAGGTGTTCTCGCCTATAGTAATCTGCCGTTCCTGCATGGCCTCCAGCAGAGCCGACTGCACCTTTGCGGGAGATCTGTTGATCTCGTCAGCAAGGATGAAATTCGCGAACACCGGTCCCTTCTTAACGATAAACTCCTCCTTTTTCTGACTATAGATCATTGTTCCAATCAAGTCAGCCGGAAGAAGGTCGGGGGTAAATTGAATTCTGCTGAATTTAGCATCGATTATCGCCGCAAGTGATTTTATTGCAAGTGTCTTTGCCAGTCCGGGAACTCCCTCAAGCAATATATGACCATTAGCGAGGAGGCCTATTAACAGGCTGTCGGTAAGATGTTTTTGCCCGATAATTACTTTGTTCATCTCCATCCTGATCATATCGACGAAGGAACTCTCTTTCTCTATCTTTTCATTTAAAATTCTGATGTCAGCAGTTTGCTCCATGGTTCAAAAATTTAAGTAGCAAATATAATAATTTGAGTGTCATTAACCATACCGGATTTTCGTTCCAAATCGGGTACACAAAAGAAATTTAAGAATTTATAAGTTCTTGTTAAGAAGTGTTAAAAATTCGTTAAAGGTGATGGGTGACCTTAATACCTGGTTCTTGCCCCTCTGCCCGCCTAAAGCGGGGGTGAAAGTTTAGTATTTATTTTAATGTAAGTGGGTTCCATTCAAAACCGCATCTAACAGAACTCCTTATCAGCAGTATTATTGTTAAGAGCGAAAAAGCAATCTCAAAGTTCTGAGGCAATACATACTGCAAAATCAGGAAGGNAGCTGAAATAAAAAATACTAACCTGAACCAGATCTGTCCTTCTTTATTAAGAAGAAGAGCTGCAAGGCATACAATGATGAATGGATTTAACCAGAGTATATTAAGATTCCATTTCATCTGTCCGTGATCGGTAAAGAAATTGAAAAAAATCATGAGAATTGCAAGAACAGAAAAGACAGTATAGATGAATATATCGATTATACGTATGGTCCTTCTGTTCTTAACCAGGCCTCCGAGAATCATAACAATGACAATTGCAAGAGTGAAAACGAAAGGTGGAGCCATGAAAAAATTCAGTTTCCCGGAAGGGGTTGCGAAATCGACCAGGGTTTGCGAATTCTGCAGCAACGGTATCATTTTACCAGATCTGTGGACAACGGCTTTTGACAACCCTTCTTTCATATCAATCGGAAGAAACATCCTGTCTCTCAAGGATGCCTTTTTATCAGAGGTTGATCCCATTATCAGATCAACTCCTAATTTTAGCCATGGGTATGGTGCCTGGTACTTCCCTACCATATCCCTGAAGGTTGTCTTATCTTTTGGCTCTGATGGCGGATACTTCAGAATTTCACCTATTGATTTTTCAAGGAGATCGCGTATCCTTGTAGAACAGTCATCATAAAAGAAATCATATCTGTACTTTCTGTTTTCAGGCTTCATGTTCTCATTTACAAGCGCGACCAACTTGCGCAGCTCTTGTGAATCCAAATTTATTTTCTGCGATAAGACATATCTTTGTTCATAAACATAAACCTGCATGAAACTATATGCTTTTTCGGCACTTATCATATAGTCAAGCCTGCCTTTGGCAAATTTCCATGCGAAGTTAGGTGTATCAAAATCAAATACCCCCCAGTTGTATATCGTATCGGAGTTTTTTGACGTGATGGCAATGCGCAAAGCACTATGTCCGTATATTGAATAAGTCTCGGTACCGGGTCCGCAGGTGATCAGATAAGCTAAAGTATCATTAGATGACTGTGACAAAACACTGGATATAGGAATAAACATGAAAAACAACGCGATAAGGAAATCTTTTTTCATTTTAATTATATGAGTTTTAATCTATGACAAAGGTACACTTAGGATTTCACAATGGTCAAAAAGGGTTCTGACATACATCATATTTATGAAGAAGAGGCATGCAAAGTAGCTGCAATGCTGAATTTATGAATTACTTTTCCTGTAAACTTAACAGATTTTTGTCAATTTCAAGAGTAAGGTCAGTTAAGATTTATTAACTTGCAATTAACTGAAACTACAGAAGTTGTTCTAAAATTATATGGATGATTAAATATAATAAGAAAACCTGGAGAAGGAAGCTTTTGGGTGGATTAAGTCTCACTTCAGCCCTTTTTATCTTCCAGGCATGTTATGGAACTCCGCACGACATGGGTCTTGATATTTATATTGAAGGACAGGTGATATCGCAAAAAACCAGTTTGCCGGTAAGAGGAATCAAGGTTTCGGTAGAGAATAGTCCTCAATATGAATACACTTCGACAGATGGAAAATTTTCATTTTATACTGAAGCTTCAAATATTTATAAAATCAAATTCGAAGATATTGATTCCGGTGATAATGGTTCTTTTATCAGCAAAGACACCACCCTGACTTTCATTGATAAAAGAGTATATCTCAACATTGCACTGCAAGAGAAATAGATGTTTCTTACACTAAAAAAGATTTTTTCCAGGCAATTCAGAAAACATGAAACGAATTTTCATGAGTTAAATTATTTATTCTGGGAATGTACTTCCAGGTGCAACATGAACTGTCTGCATTGCGGCAGTGACTGCTCACAGGAAAGTTTTTTTCCGGATATGCCATTATCAGATTTTTTAACAGCTCTTGATACAATTAAGTCAAAGCCGGAATATTTTACCGTTGTGATTACAGGAGGGGAACCGCTGCTCAGAAAGGATCTGGAATTATGCGGAAGAGAGATCAGGAAACATGGTGCACGCTGGAGTATTGTCACAAACGGATATTTATACGACCAGGCTCGACACAATTCACTCCTTAACTCAGGCTTAGGTGCATTGACGATCAGCATTGACGGATTGATGGAAAACCACAATTGGTTGCGCAATTCATCAGATAGTTTTTCAAAAGCTGATATTGCCATAGGTCTGGCGGCGGGTTCTTCAAGATTAAATTTCGATGTCGTTACCTGTGTGAACAAAAGAAATTTAAGTGAACTTCAATCCCTTTATAATTATCTGATAAGTAAAGGGGTAAAATCGTGGCGCCTCTTTACAATTCTTCCGAAAGGACGGGCAAAAGATAATCCGGATCTGTTCCTTACCGATAATGAATTTAAAAATTTGCTTGATTTCATCAGTTTCAAGAGAAGGGAAAGAGAAATGGATATAAAATTCAGCTGTGAAGGCTATGTTGGCCGCTATGAATTAAAAGTCAGGGACAATCTCTTTTTCTGCAGGGCAGGTATAAACATCGGCTCAGTTTTAATCGATGGTTCAATATCTGCATGTCCTAATATTGACAGGTCCTTTTCGCAGGGAAATATCTATAATGACAGTCTGAATGAGATCTGGGAGAATAAATACCAGGTTTTCAGGAATAGAAACTGGACTAAGGCGGGACAATGCGCAAATTGTTCAGAGTATTATTATTGCCAGGGAAATGGAATGCATAACAGGGCAGCCGGCAATCCAGATGTTCTTATATGTCATCATCAGATGATAGAAAAAGCCGGGAAATACCAAACTGTTAAAGAATAAGCCTTCCGAAATTTAAAGCTTCATAGTTTTGACTGAAGTGCTTTTTTGCTAGCTTTACAGCCTGTTTCCGGAATACTAGAAAAACATCCGGGATAAAACCTCTTACCAAATTAATTTAAAGCATTATGAAAAGGATATCATTGTTTATAGTTGGGTTATTATCTATGACACTTGTCAATGGGCAGAATTTCCCTGGTTTTAAGCTCACCGATCTGCATGTACACTGCAAAGGAGGATTTACACTCGGGGATGCAGTTGTCAAATCCCAAAAAGAGAATATTAATTACGGTGTGGTAACCAATGTCGGAATTGGATTTCCTGTTCACAGCGACAGCCAGATAGACTCAGTTATAAACTCCCTTAAGAATTATCCCCAGTTCCTTATAGGAATGCAGGCTGAAGGAAGAGAATGGCTTAATAATTTCTCAAAGGAATCGATAAGCAAATTTGATTATGTTTTCACTGATGCAATGACATTTACAGATGCAAAAGGCCGCAGAAACAGGATCTGGATCAAAGAGGAAACATGGATAGACAATGAGGAAGAGTTTATGAATTACCTCGTGAATACCATAGTAAAGATATTAAGCACTGAACCTATCAATATGTATGTGAATCCAACCTATCTGCCGGAACAGATGGCAGGCAGATATGATTCATTCTGGACTACCGAACGTATGGACAGGGTCATTAAAGCTGCAAAAGAACATCATATAGCCATTGAGATCAACAACCGTTTCAAGATCCCTTCAGCAGCATTCATTACAAGGGCAAAAGCTGCAGGTGTTAAATTCACTGTTGGCACAAATAACATGGATGCTAATTTTTCAGGGGCTGCTTACGCTATCGATATGATTGAAAAGTGCCATCTGACACAGAGTGATTTTTACCAACCGGTAAACAAACGTCAGAGTGGGAAACATTGATCTCGTAAGAATTCTTAAATTCCTTCCGGGAATAATTATAGGACTGACAGTGCATGAATTTTGTCATGCACTTGTTGCTCTGAAATGCGGAGATTCTACTGCAAGGGACCAGGGAAGAATTACTCTGAATCCATTGAGACATATCGATCCTATAGGTTTCCTGATGCTGATCATTGCAGGATTTGGTTGGGCTAAGCCTGTCCAGTTTAATGAACAGAACCTCAGGAATCCAAAAGCCGATGTCATCAAAATTGCACTTGCCGGACCTTTGTCAAATGCATTAATAGCAATGGTTATCTCAATCGTCTTTGTACTGCTTTTCCCTCTCTCACATCCTGTACTTTCTCCTTCAATGCTGATCTTTCAGGAAATTTTATGGTATGGGATTTCAATAAACTGGGCACTCTTCATTTTCAACCTGATTCCACTTCCGCCTCTCGATGGTTCACACCTGCTTTTATCAGTATTTAAAAAACATCCGGCAGTATATAATGGAATATACAGATATGGCTCATTTCTTCTTCTGGGGTTAGTCATTGCAAGTATGGTAACCAAAATAGATTTCCTTCCTATATCTCCTGTAATTGAGTTTTTTGTCAGGGGATTTCTTTCCATTCTTGGCTACAGCTAGGTCAGTTTATTTCTCATTTGAATAACTAACCTTTAATGTCCCTTTAAAATCGCTGAATAAAGTAACATTTATTCTTTCATTTTACCTTGAAATTTCGTATTTTGCAGAAAACAAGTGTGTTGTGAGAACGCTNTTTCTGATATTGTTCTCTTTGACATTGGAGTTATTATTTCCCCAGAGGGATCCTTTCAGAACAGCCAGAAATATGATGGTTGAAGATCAGATAGAAAGTAGGGGGATTACTGATGCAGAACTTCTGGATGCCATGAGAAAGGTTCCCCGTCACCTTTTTGTTCCAGAAGAATATACAAAGGAAGCCTATGGAGATTTCCCGCTGCCCATTGGACATGATCAGACCATTTCTCAGCCCTATATAGTTGCTTTTATGACAGAAAACGTAAGGACCGGCAGGAATAAAAAAATCCTGGAAATTGGAACGGGTTCCGGTTACCAGGCAGCAATTCTTGCCGAATTGTCTGANAGTGTTTTCACTGTTGAAATCATACCTGAGCTAGCCATGGAGTCATCTGAAAGGCTTAAAAAATTGAATTACAGGAATATTCACTTCAGGTGCGGTGATGGTTACAACGGATGGGCTGAACATTCACCATTTGATTGTATCATAGTTACTGCCGCTGCAGAGTATATTCCCCAGCCTTTGATTGATCAACTGGCTGATAACGGGAGGATGGTCATTCCAGTTGGCGGACCATATTCTGTTCAGGACCTCATCTTAATTATCAAAAGAAATGGGGTGACAGAAAAAAGAGTCCTGGCGCCGGTACGTTTTGTACCTTTCAAAAGATTATAAGCTTTAAACGTTGAAATATAATCTGCTATGGAATACGTCGTTGCACAAAAGATCAGGGAATCATGGGGAGAAAAGGCCTGTGATCATCCGCATTTTGAAAAGGAATACTACATAGGTGCCTTTTTGGTTAATTATGTATGCACTCAGTGCGGAAAAGAGTTTACTATTGCTGATAAAATGGAACTTGATGAATCCAGAATTAAATCTTCCCTGAAAATTCATTAAATTGCATATAATTAATTCTAAAAAAAATGGATCATAATAGAACAACCACAGCTTTTGAAATAAAGGGATACTCAATCGTAAAAAACCTTGGAGTAGTCAGAGGAATACTTGTCCGCTCAAGATCTATATTCGGCAGCATAGGTGCAGGATTACAGACACTTGTCGGAGGTAATATCACAATACTGTCGGAACTTTGTGAAAAAACAAGAGAGGAATCTTTCGAAATAATGATGAAACATGCTGAATCTCTTGGTGCAAATGCTATCATTGGAATAAGATACGAATCCACAGAAATTATGCAGGGCGTGACAGAAGTATTATGTTATGGAACTGCAGTAATTGTTGAAGTTCAGAAGCTTTGAATTTTACAGAGTCATAAGATTGAAGGATTTTCAGCTCTGATGCAGAGCGAATTTTTCTCCAACCATAATACATCATAATAGATGGAGATTACTACGACCTACGAGAGATTTCCGGGCTGGATAATTATTGTTTCCAACCTTTTTTCAATGCTGGTCTACCTTGCCGGACTAATTATAACATTCACTGTTCACTTTATTGTTGGAGTTATATATCTGGGCTTTATCCTGGCTTTTGAATTCAGATTGCTGAGCAGTCATTGCACAAAATGCTACTATTGGTGAAAAGCATGCGGATTTGGGAAAGGCATGGTCAGCTCATGGCTCTTCAGGAAGGAGGACCCTTCAAGATTCTGTGAAAAGGAGATGACATGGAAAGATATGATCCCCGACCTTTTGCTGGCTCTGATCCCTTTTGTCATCGGCATCGTGTTACTTATAATTGACTTTAAGTTCATAATTCTCGCAGCAGTATTATTGCTGATTTTGCTGACTACAGCCGGTAATGAATATATCAGAGGAAGCCTTACCTGCAAATTCTGCAAACAAAGGGAAATAGGATGCCCGGCCGATAAATTATTCAATAAAAATCAAAAATAAAACAGTCGCCAGACAATTGATTACCTAATCAATGAGCCACATCTGATTATATCTCAACCAAATCCATTCATGAACCAGTTAATATCAATTGCCCTTTATTTCATAACCGGAATCATTTGCCTGATTATGGCAGTCAAGACCATTTTTTCCGGTAGATTTCTTCCATTTCATGAGCAAGCCTCTGGTAAAACATGGGAGGAATTAGAGAAACCGCTACAAACTGTAATACTAACTATCATCCGTATTTCCGGTCTTGGTTTTCTGGTTGTTTTTTTGTTGCTGACTATTTTCCCTATAGTAAATTATTTTGTCCATGACAATTTCATTAGATACTCAGTTCCTGTTATCTCGATGATATTCTGTCTGGGGCTTTTCATCTTCAATTTTTCCCTCTTCAGGAAGACAAAAGCTAAGACTCCATGGCAGGGATCATTGATAGCTTTGTTCATCCTTCTGATAAGCCTGATAATATCTGTATTATAGTCAGATTTTTATATTTTGCACAAGGTGGTGATAAGGTTATTTTAGTAACTTGTTCCCGGGCAAAAAAACCATATTATTTAATCCATATTTTGAGCATGAAAACTGTCAGGCTTATTTTTATTCTTTTGTGTTGTTTTAGTTTATCAGGATGCAAACAATCAGAGACTTCAACCGGAAATTTCACACTGGATGGAGTCATTAAAGGCCAGGATTCCGGCGAAATGTACCTGCAATATGGATTTCTTTCAACACTTCACAAGGATACAGCTGTAATCAAAAATGGCCGGTTTTCATTTACTGGAATCGTCAGCGAGCCCACTCTTGCTGAAATCAGTTCTGACAGAGATCTTAACAACACAAATATCTACATCGAGCCAAAGAAAATGAATATTGTTCTTGTAAAGTATGATTTCAAAGATGTTGCTGTAACAGGTTCAGTTACTCAGGAGGAATATGTCAAATTCAACAAATTGATAGCATCGAACCAGAATAAGGATTCCGTTATGGTTGAATATGTAAAGATTAACCCCGGATCTTATATCTCGCTACATTGTCTGAACAGATTAACTGCAGACAGGAAATTAGGTCTGGATTCGCTTAAGTCTCTTTTCCATGTACTGGATACTGCATTGCAAAAAGGCCGGGCGGCAAGAAGGATTAAGGGCGCTATCAGGCAAATTGAGAATATTACTCCTGGTTTATCAGCGTCAGATTTTGAAGCAAGCGATATTAATAATCAAAAAGTAACCTTATCTCAGTTTAAAGGTAAAAATGCGGTGATTATAGATTTCTGGGCAAGCTGGTGCTATCCATGCAGGCAGGGACTTAAACACCTCGGCGAATTATACATGAAATATCATTCTGAAGGTCTTGAGATTGTCACTGTCACCTGTTTTGAATCAGATCATAATACATGGTCAGCAGCTATAAGTCAGTATAATATGAGTCAATGGCATAATGTTGTCTCGCTGTACCGAAGCGGAAAAACAGTTAATGAGGATTTTATCCTTGATTTTCCGGTATTGCCGTTACCAAGGACAATTCTGATAGATAAAAATGGTATTGTTGCCGGGACATGGCAGGGAAAAGCAAAGGATAATGAAGACTCTATCGATCAGTCGCTGGCTCAACTTTTTAAAAAGTGATCAGACAGCTTCCTCGTACTGTTTTAGAACAAACATACGAAAGAAGATCAATCCTGCTGAGCAGACCGCTGCATTTACCCAGAAAATAGCAGATATGGAAATATGTTGGGCTATGAGTCCGGCCATTATCATTCCGAATCCCATTCCAAGGTCGACTGCAGTATAGAGAGTTGAATTAGCGGCTCCGCGGTGGGCTGAATCAGCCAGATTATTGACCATCGACTGGAATGTTGGGAAGATCACTCCGTTGCCGAATCCAATAATAATTGCTGACAGGTAAAATAATACTTCAGTTTTGGAAAGGGCAAGGATCGGAAAACCTGTAATCAGTAATATCATGCAGAAGGTTAATATTCTTCGCGGGCCCCTCCTGTCAAAAACCTTCCCGGCACTGAGCCTGGCAGCCGCAATCCCTATTGAAAAAATAAGAAAGTAGAGAGATGAATTCTGTATACCTATTTCTCTTCCATAGAGAGCAATGAATGAAACCAGTCCTCCATATGCGATCATTGTTATGAAAACGTTCATTGATGGCCTTATTGAGCTTTTATCGAAAAGGCTGCTAAGCTCCAGCTGAATATGTTTTCCGACTATATATCTCTTGCGAAGATGGATTGCACAAGCGCATGCAAGGCTGCCCAGGCTTATGAAACAGCCTGAAACAAACATAATAGTATAGCCCCACTGATGACAAATATATAAGCCGATTATTGGTCCGACCGACATGCCAAGAGTTGTTGAAAGTGCGAAATAGCCTATCCCCTCGCCTCTTTTTGAAGCGGGAACATTATCAGTGGCAATTGTGGAACCTGATACAGTTGTGAAGCCCCAGGTGAGACCCTGGGCAAACCTCAGAATGATAATTGCCGTAATTGTAAGGGCGACAAGATAGCCTGCAAGCAATAAAGAATAGATAATCAGTGCTGTAAGGAATATTGTACGTCGGCCAAACCTGTCGAGAGTAAATCCTGAAAAAGGACGTACGATAACTGATGCTATTGTATATGTTCCCACTACCACACCAACCTGCATTTTTGTGGCATGCAGATCGCTTACAAGATAGATTGGTAATGCCGATAGTATGGCATAATAAGTGATATACATCAGAAAGTTGGACAAAATAAGGAGAATGAAATCCCTTGTCCATATTCTCTCATTCATTGAATCCTATAATTAAAATCGGGCAGCAAAGTTATCAATAAATTGAAACAGCTATCTCATAAGTTGTCGTTAGTTATGCCGGAGCCTGATTTGTGTTGCAGAAAAGCAGTAAAATAATAAAATTTATTGTACCTTATTTTTTCAAAACCGGTATAATTTTTGAGGTCTTAAGTTGAACAAATTATTGTGATTGAATTCACTTTTGATAGCGGGGCTTACATAAAATAACCTACTGATATTATTTCGAGAGTTTGTTTTGATTTCCAGAAAGTATAAAACTTATGAAAAGAATATTAATATTTCTATTGTTAATCAGTCTGTTACAATCCTGTTATGCCCAGATTATCAGAGGAACAATTCTTGATAAATCAAATGATGCTAAAATCGGTTATGCAACTGTCTATATTGATGGAACCTTTGTCGGGACCAATTCCGATCAGAACGGCAATTTTGAATTGGACATTTCTAAATACAATTCAATGCCATTGACAGTCAGCGCCTTGGGCTACAGCAGAATATCAATTACCGATTTTGAGAAGAATGAACCACTGGTAATTTACCTTACTCCAAAATTTTTTGAACTAAAAGAAGTTGTAATTAACTCAAAAAAATATTCAAAGGAGAGAGTGGAGAATCTGTTTATATTCAGAAAAGTATTTCTCGGTGATACTGAAAATGGCAGAAACTGTTTGATAATGAATGAAAAAGATATATCGTTCAGCTATGATGCAGCTGGTGATACTCTTAAAGCTTTTGCACAAAAACCGCTCCTTATTGTCAATAAAAAGCTGGGATATACAATCACTTACTTCCTCAATAAATTTGAATACTGTAAACAGGATAAATATTTTATCTATGACGGGAACTCGATTTTCAAAAAGGATTCAACAGGCGGAATAGCTCAAAGACAAGCATTTGAGAGAAGGAGAAGGTATGCTTATATAGGATCAAGAATGCAGTTTTTCAGGGAGCTGTGGAAAAAAGATATTGACGATTCCGGATTCAGAATTATTAATTCATTTGACGAATTATTAAGTTTTAATGACGTTGTAAAAACCAAGGATGACCAGAAAAAGTTTTTTTATTACAATGGACCATTGATCATCAGCTACTACAGAAGAGGTGAATCAAGTTATGTGAAATTCCTTAAAAAAGAGGTTTTTTTTGATCAGAACGGTTATTCCGATCCGTTAGGAATTTTATGGGAAGGCCAGATGTCGAAGTTAAGAGTTGGCGATATGCTGCCTTATGAATATGGAGGAATCTATAAATTGAACTAATCATGAAAATATACATTGCTCTGTTCTTATCATATTTTAGTGCACTCATGTTCTTTAATTCATGCGACAGGGTGAGTATTGACAGAACCAGCCCTGCATTAGCTACTCATCAGAAAGATAAGAAACCCGATGCTCCGGTGCCTCTGGGCTGCATAAGAGCTTATTTCGGGGATTATTATATGTCATTTTCACAACAGATAGAAACTGTTCAGCCTGTCGACAGTTTTTCAAATGTTTTTGTCTATGGAGACTGCGATTATAATGAGATAATTATGACAAGAAGAGATTCATCATTTGTCTTATCTATATATTTAAACGGATATTCCGTCGAATCACTACCCTTAAATACGTCCTTACCTGAAGAGTATGGTAAGTATCCTGTAATAGATTTCTATCCGGCAGACCAGTGGAAGTGGAATGATCCGACCTTTTATTCACTGGCTTACTATATCCAGAAATGTGTTTTTATTATAACTGATAAGACTGATGATATTCTTACCGGCACCTTTAGTGGTATGCTTCAATCATCTTCCGGCGATCTGCTGCCACTTTCCGATGGAGAATTTAAGATTAAAATTCTGCGAAAAAAAATTGAATGCAATCCGAACAAATAAGACACACTATTAAATAAAAAGCTGAAGAGTAATACTTCAGCTAATTAAAGAATTATGTTGTGATTCCGCCGCGATTCGAACGCGGGACCCACAGCTTAGAAGGCTGTTGCTCTATCCAGCTGAGCTACGGAACCGATTTCCGGCTGCAAAAATACATTTTTTTTCAGTTTTTCCAACTGTATTGGCACACGACTTTTAATTTTCCCGTAACGAAGCCCGACTATTCCTGTGGTTTTGTATTATTTTTCCACGCAAAGACGCAAGGCCACAAAACTTTTCTCTACGCTTTTGCACCTTCGCAAAAAAATAAATATTCAGGAACTATATATTCTTCATAAAGTTAACAAGGCCTTTCATATCAATTATCTGTCGCAGTTTTTCAGGTAAAGGCTCAAATTTAAAGATTGAATTACCTACCATTATCTCTCCTTTTTTTAAGTTGACATCTACATGGTCACCAGGCTTATATGCTTCTACTGCAGCAGGATGCACTATCAGCAACAATCCCTGGTTTATTGAAGACCGATAGAAGATCCTGTTCACTGATTTTGCAATTATTGCCTTGATACCTATGTAAGCAAGACCAACTGATGGATGTTCTCTGGAACTTCCGCATCCAAAATTATCACCGGCAATTATTATATCATCCTTTTTTGCATTTTTGCTGAAAGAAGGATCAAAATCCTGGAACAGAAGCGGAATTATAGCGGCCGGATCTGAGCTCAGCACATTATATGTATGTTTTCCGGCAAACATCTGATCGGTATTCAGATTGTCAACATCTGCATAATTCCAGACATTCCCTTCCCTCCTGTTTTCTCCAGGCTTTATTTCAAAAGTTTTGCTCTGAGATATTTTATAAGGGAATTTCTCATTTCCAGCTTTTGTTCTTGGATCCGTAATAACACCAGTTAGTGCAGAATGAGCAACAGTAGCGGGTGATGCGAGATATATCCTGGCTTCTTTGTTTCCCATCCTTCCCGGAAAATTTCTGTTGGCAGTTGATATAACCTCATGACCATTTGCCGGAATTCCCTGTCCCGTGCCCAGACAGGGGCCACATGATGGAGTAAGCACATTTGCACCGGCTTCAATAAATGTCGTTATAATGTCTTCCTCGATTGCCTTCAGGAATATTTTCGATGATGCCGGTATGATATGGAGCTGGAAACCGCTTTTTATCTTCTTACCCTTTAAAATATCTGCAGCAATCCTCATATCCTCTATCCTGCCATTGGTACAGGTACCGATGAGTCCCTCATGAACAACCGTACCTGCAGCGTCTGAAACAGATTTTATATTATCAACATTATGAGGTGCAGCAACAACAGGGAAGACATCATTAAGGTTGATTTCTATTTCACTGAAGTATTTTGCGCCTCTGTCAGCCCACACGCCTTCAGTCTTCTTTCCATAAAATTTATCAAGCACATCATCGGCAGGGAATACGGCATTCTTAGCTCCCATTTCAGATGCCAGGTTTGCTATTGTCATACGGTCGGAAATGGAAAGTGCTTTTACTCCATCACCGTGGTACTCAATTGACATATAATTAGCACCGTCAGAGCCGATCATTCCGATTATCCACAATGCAAGATCCTTAGCATAAACATTTTCCCTTAACGATCCATGAAGCGTGATTTTAATTGATTCCGGAACACGGAACCATGTTTCGCCTCTTTTCCAGATCCCTGCAGATTCAGTACGGTCGATACCCGCTGCAAAAGCATTGAAAGCACCTGCAGTAGAAGTATGGCTGTCGCTGCCGACTATGAGCATGCCAGGTAATGCATGGTACGACATGATCTGGTGACAAATCCCTTTTCCGGCATCATAAAATTTTTTGATACCCTGCTTTTCAGCAATGTCCCTTATCTCCTGGTATTGTGTGGCGAGCTTTGCATCAGCAGGAGGGGCATTATGGTCAAGGACTACAAGCATCTGATCGGGATCAGACACGCTGGTGCCTCCCATCTTCTGAAAAGTTTTGAAGATACTTGAAGTATTGTCGTGGGTCAGAATAAGATCCGGCCTTGCAAATACTATAGCACCTGCTGGAGCTTTAAATATTTTTTCTGCAAAAGTCTGTTCATTCATGATCTGAGGATATTTTATATGTCATTTACCAAGGAGTCCGCCTTTCTGATATATTTCAAACTGCACATCTGAGAATGGCTCGCCATTCATATGTTTTCCGGTTCTCAGGTTTTCCAACTCTCCGGTTGAAAGGTTTATTTTAATACTGTCGCCATTCTGCAATCCGGCTTCCTCTAATTCTTTACAATTGATAATCGGAAAAGCAGCATTAATTGCATTGCGTTCATAAATAGCCCCGAAGGATTCAGCAATTATTGCCTGTATCCCAAGCGAAGCGAAACAGTCAACAGCCTGCTGTCGTGAGCTTCCACACCCAAAGTTTTTTCCGGTTATAATGATGTCTCCGGGCAGTGCCTTTTTCGCAAAATCTTCATATCCCTTAAGATTGTCGAAGGTATATTGACCCATCTCCTTTGTATCGGTAATAGCAAGATACCTGTTGTGAAAAATCATATCGGTATCGATATTATCTTTCTGAATAATCCAGATCCGACCTTCAATCACCGGACTCTTAGTAACGACCTCATGGTCTAAGACTTTTGCAGGTGACACAGAAGCAGAATCACCCGGTTTAACAAACAGAGCGGGATTTGCAGGGATCTTATCAGAGGTGGTGATATAGCCTGCAATAGCTGATGCTGCAACAACTTCAGGCGATGCAAGATAAACACTTCCCTTTCCCTGTTTGCCGGGAAAATTCCTATTTCCGGTACTGATAGTGACTTCGCCTGCACCGTTCTGCCCTACCTGTCCGGCAGCACATCCTGCACATCCGGCATTTGATACAAGGGCCCCAGCTTTTTTAAATATATCGAGCAATCCTGCATCGAGACATTCTTTCCAGATCTCATCGGTTGCCGGTACAATTTTAAGTATTACACCCGGAGCAACTTTTCTGTCTTTCAGTATTCCTGCGACTTTGGTCATATCACTAATTCTGCCATTTGTGCAACTGCCTATAAAAGCAGAGTCAATCTTTTTTCCTTCAACTTCGGTTACGTTAACTGTATCATGAGGTTCTCCGGGACGTGAAACCATAGGTTTAAACTCTGAGACGTCTATTGAGAAGATCTTTTCATAACTGGCATCCTTATCGGCAAAAACAGGTTCAAATTTTGTTTTTGATCTTTCAGAGCAGTATTTAATGATCTTTTCAGAAGGCGGAAAAAGAATAATTATGGCACCCATTTCGGTTGCCATGGAAGATATTGTAATACGGTCATCAAGGCCCAGTTCTGCTGCAACTTCGCCATATATTTCGATAGAATAGCCAAGGAGAGAATTTGCACCAAATATTTTTAAAAGATTCAGTACAATATCTTTTGAACTCACATTCCCGGGAATTTTCCCGCTAAGAGTAATTTTTACCGAAGCAGGTATTTTAAACCATACCTTCCCGTTATGCCATGCGGCTGCGATGTCCATATCGCCCATTCCCTGTCCAAAAGCCCCTACAGCGCCAAGTATATTGGCATGTGAATCAGTTGAGAGGGCAGTTGCCCCAGGATAAACGTATCCTTCCTCAAGTAATATGTGAGTTCCAATACCCGCGTCAATATCATAAACTTTTATACCCTGCTCTCTGGCAAAAATGCGGCAGATATGCTGATTTACAGCATATTTCTGATCAGAGCCGGTAGGGTTGCAGTCAAAAGTAAAAAAAGTCTTGAGGGGATCATGAACCGTCAGACCATAATCTTTAAGGTTTTTAACGACATTTGCCCCACCGAAGTCACGTGCCACCCGGGCATCTATTTCAATATCAACTATTTCGCCAGGCCTCACTACATCATACTTTGAATGATTAGCGAGTATCTTTTCAAGCAACGTCATTGCCATACTTTTTTTCTTTTAAAGATAATAGAATAGATAATAGGATTTCGCAGGACCTATTTGAATTGTGCCCTGAAATCACGGGGGGAGATCCCTTCTGTTTTCCGGAATTGCTTATTGAAATTTGAGATGCTGGCAAAACCGCATTCCATAGCGATGTCGTGCACGGCATATTCAGTTTCTCTCAGCAGGTAGCAGGCTTTATTTGTTCTCACGCGGTTGAGGTATTCAATAAATCCGGCTCCGCAGTTCTTCTTAAAATATCTGCTGAATGCAAATGGACTCATTTTAGCAATCCTTGCTACCTTTTCAAGGGGAATGGATCTGAAATAATTTTCTCTGATATATGTATATACGTCAGACATTCTTTTATTTCCCCGTTCATCGAAGGCAAGCTTATAATTCTCTGAGCATAGGGCGGCTCTTTTGGTTGATGCACACAGGATTTTGAGTACACAGAAAAAGTCAATCATCTTATCAATACCTTTATTATTAATCATCTGAACAAGGTATTTTTCAGCTTTTTTGGAATCTTCCACAGAGAAAGCAATTCCCCTGTCGGCTTCACAGAGCAGCTCTTTCAGACTATGCAGCTCATGCTGTGATAATAATGCTTCACCGATTGACTCAATTTTAAAATTAATGACAATACCATGGTTTTCAGGAAGGGTGTTGTTCTGTTTATAGTAATTCCACGAATGCGGTATATTGCCTCCGATCAGAACCATATCATAACGGTCAAATAATTCAACACTATCCCCCACTATTCGTGTACCATTGCTTTTAATGTTAAGTACCAGCTCATATTCAGGATGGAAATGCCACAAACCAACTGTTTCATTAATGTATGCGGCCCTGAATCCACCGCCATCATCGTACAATATTTTCTCGAGTTCTGCAACCATGGGAAAAAGGTCATTTCTGATCAGATACTATAAAAATATAAAAAATTTAGTCAATAATATATAACCTCTCGTCATATTTTTTAAAGATTAATTTGATAGAATAATAATTTTATCTAAATTTGTACCAAGCTCATGCTATTGGTATTAAGAGGAGATGAGCAAGGGTTGGGGGTGAAAATCAACAGGATTGTATTGCAGACATTGACTTTCACATCAGGAACTTGAGGAATAGCGCCAGCTTACCATGGTTCCATCCTTTTATCAGACAGTAGACACGGGAATTATCTCATTAATAAAGCCCGCTCCTGATTCTCACAAC
>JGI20214J51650_10000435_pt1 | contig 25758 bp, 17 predicted proteins | sample WetSurMetagenome_FD_51650 | JGI IMG/M metagenome (IMG submission 51650) | reverse complement strand
TAGCCCCCCCGTGGGGGGGTTGGGGGTAAAAATCACGACCTGCAAGACAATTCTTCCCTACTCGATCTTCTTTGCCAATCTTCCGTTCAGAACAATCCCTGTGACCTTCTTATCCGCATCTGTCCTGAACCTGAGTGATCCCCTGTATTCCCGCAGGAAGAAATCACTGTCGGAAGTAAAGTATATCTGCCAGAATACATCGCCCATTGCATTTAATAAGAGTCCGTTATCGCCCGTTTTAATAGTTGCAATCATTCCATCTGCATCATATTTGCCCGGGTATTTTATGGCAACGGATTCATCAATTTCAACGACCTTTTTTATTTCAGGAAGGTAATAATCCTTCCATTTATTTACAGTTGCGACACTATTGGCTATTTCTTCACAAAGAGGGGACCCGTTATCGGAATTAGTCATTATCACAACGCCTTCGCCGTTATCGCGACAACCAATAGAGGTACACGAAAATCCCTCATTCCCTCCGTTATGATTAAAATATTTATAGGAACCTGTGACTCTTGAATTAACAAAAGTGCCAAGTCCAGCATCCTCGAGTACCGGTGTCAGCCTTAACTTTGTCATCTCAGGAGTAAGCACCTTCGATGACTTTCCCTGCCAGGAGAGCTGCGTTTCAATTATATATTTGCACAGATCGGCAGGATTTGTCCATAATCCTGCTGCAGCCTGCTCGGGATAGATATGGTATTTACCCGGAACTTCACTGCCGTCCGGCTTGTAACCTGTTGCAAGTAACTTNGCTTTTTCTGGAGATGGGGGTTGTTTGTATGAGCTGGCTGTCATCCCCAGCAGATCAAGAACATTCTTCTGCATATAAACATCATAGGGCTGTTTTGTGACATCCATTACGATCATCTGTGAGATTGTGGTACCACCACCTGAATAGCTGACACTTTTTCCCGGTTCGTCTGCCGACCTTATCGCTTCTGTATTGGCCGGTTTCTGTCCGTTGAGGATCTGTGGCAACGATGGAAGGGTTTCTCCTTTTGCATAACCCGGGAAACCGTGAACAGTTAATCCGGCTGTATGACTGAGAAGATTTGTCAGGGTGATAATTTTGTTATGAGATACTGTGTCATAAGGAAATTTCCANGTTACAAGGTATTTATTGATATCGGTGTTCAGATCGAGTTTCTTTTCCTGCACAAGTTTCAATACTCCTACACTGTTCAGTGATTTGCTTATTGAAGCTGCCTGGAAGAGTGTAGATTCAGTCACAGGACGGTTTTCGGAAACATCAGCATAGCCATATCCTCTTGCCCATTCAATCTGATAGTTATGTATAACCGCAATGCTGATGCCTTTGATATTATATGTTTTCATTCTGTCTGCCAGGTTCCAGGTATCGTTGTTCCCTGTCTGCACCCAGCCTGCCAGGTTATTCTCGACAAGCTTAATTTTTTCCTCAACATCAGCCGGATATTTTTTTGCCTGTGCGTTCAGCGGAACTAATCCTGCTAAAATGATCGTGATTAATAATAAGAGTAACTTTTTCATGATTTTTATATTTTGTAAACTCTAAGGTAAGTAATTACCTGCGAAATTCAGAATTACAAACTTCAGAATATTATGCAGCGGGTAACCGGTATGCGGCTGGCGGCTCGCGGCGTGCGGTATATGGTAATGAAATACCCATCAGTCTTACAACCTTTACACCCCATAACACATCCCGTTATGGCGACAGTCATTGCGAGTTACGACGCAGTCGCGACGAAGCAATCCGTCTCTCCCTTCTGCTATTTTACAAACAGGATCTCCCTGGTACTTTTTACCGGTTTCTCATTCTCTTTTTCAAGCGAGGCAACTACAGTGTATGTTCCTGGCATCCCCGGCGATTCAAGATTGATAGTGACTTTTCTCTGGCCGAACGGCGGAATTACAAGTTCCTTCGATTGTTCTGAAACAACTTTATCATCAGAAAGGATTTGCAGTTTTACGTTTCCTTTCCATTCGGGCTCCAGGTCGTTTATTGCAATTATTCGATAACTGTGCGGTTTGCCTGTTTTGATTTCATTTCCCCATTCATCAAGCATAAGTCCGACTGGTGAAAATGCATCGGGCAGATATTTCAGAAACTGATCTTCATATTTAAGATTTGCAACATCGGCAAAATGGTCGCTGGTCTGTCCGTCTTTGCGTGAGTAACCCAGGGTAGTAAAATGAAATACGGTTGCACATTGGCGGTGGCAGCGCCAGAACTCTGTCTCCGCTGCCAGATAAAGCGCATACAGATGTCTGCGCTGAGCTTCAGTTGAGTTTTTTCCAAGGAGATTATTATAAAGATCTGTGGTTAAGGTTGTTGGAGTACCATCTCTGTTCAACCAAAGCCAGCCATATTCATTTATTATCTTCATATATTTTGTTTCACCCGCCTTGCCACCAGGATTAGTATCAGCTTTGACAATATCCCTTAATCTGAAACCGGCATCATAAAAATGATAAGGGTGCAGTTCCATGACATCACCCGGCAGCCGGATATCAGAATAGCTGTTATCCCAGGGGCGGTTGGAGATATCCAGATGTCTGACAGCTTTAACAGCTTCAGCAACCTCTTCTGTTTTCCCATCGTGGCTAACAGTTTCGTTGCTGGCATCCCAGATGACAATGCTGGGATGGTTCCACTGATCCTGCATCCATTCGGTATATTCCTTTATCAGTTCATCAGATTTCAGTTCTGCCGGCCACACATTCCAACCTTTTCCACCATACCAGACAGGGAATTCATTCTGTATCATAAATCCCTCTTCATCAGCAATTTTATACCACTCCTCCGGTGCAATTCCGATACAATATCGCAACCCGTTCCAGTGGAACTGCCGGAAGCTTTTATGAAGGTTCCGAACCCAGTCACTGTTCCATGGAAGATCCTTTGCCACAGAATCCTCAAAAAAACGATAAAGGGTTACATTCGTTCCTCGCATATAATAGGGTTTCCCGTTAAGAATTGTATTTCCGGTGAGGGTATCAAGCAGGAATTCACGCATCCCGAAACGGGTCTGGTATTCATCACCTTCAGTTGTTACTGTCAGGTTGTAGAGGAACGGATCTTCGGGTGACCACAGCCTGCAATTTGTGAGTGGTATTGTTACATCTAACGTATTTCCGTTCCTGTTATCAGAAGAATAATCAACTTTCTTTGTAATCTTCCCAGCTAATAATTGAGATTTGGCTTCAGTAACAGTAAATGTGACAGTGGAGTTTTTAATTTTCTCATTGTTCTCAACCTTAACCTCAACCTTAACCTCATTCTTCCTGATGTCAGGAGCTGTCTGAACCGAAACAATATNAGGTGTTCCGGAAAGTATAAGTTCAACATTGTCAAAGATCCCCGGAATATACCTGTCCTTTTCAAAATCAAAGCCATCGGGTATGGAAAACGGAACTGAGTTTCTTGCTGAGCCGACTCTGATTATCAGTTCATTCTCACCTGTTTTCAAGGCATCCTTAACATTGAAATAGCCCGGAGTAAAGCAGGGGAGATGTTTTCCCAGGTCTCTTCCGTTAAGAAAAGCCTTTGTTCCGAACATTGCCTTCGAAACTTTGAGCAGGGCAACAGCTGGTACCTTATTGCCGATGTTGAATGTCCTGCAATACCAGAACGCTTCCCGCAGGGTATCTTTCTGAATAAGGCTTCTGCGGTCCTTAACTTTCGGACCGGCATCTCTGAACGGAGGAACTGCCAGTGAAACCAATCCCGGAACCTGTACGGTGTGGGTGTATGCTGCGGGGAACTTTTCCATGGAACCTTCTTCAATTTTCCATTGTCCGTTCAGCGAAATTGTAGTTCTCTTACCCTGGTTTGTACAACCAGTAAGAAGTAATGCCAGTAGAATAACAGGGGTTATCAGTCTTTTCATATTCAAATGATTATACTCGTTCTGCCAGAGGCTGGTGTTTAATTAATTTAGTTCCTTTAAATTTAATATTAAGTTTCAAATATTTGAAGTTCCACATATACTTTTCCCGTTATTTCGAATGAAAGCATTTTGGTGATAATACACGGATGAAAACATCTCTGAAAATGCTACGCATGAGTTTTTAACCTAATTTAACTGAACATCCCGAAGATTTGGTTTATTTTTAAGAAGAGTTTTTTAGCGAACCATTTATGTACAAAATCTATGATGCTTAAACTACAAATTCAATATTATTTATGAAGACTAAAAGAATTCGGGTTCAACTCTCCGTAATTGCCTGTTCTGTTCTCTTACTCACAGGTTGTAAACAGAATTCGGTTCAGTATTCCCGCGGAGTCGGAATTTATCCGGGCAATCCTTCCGAGGATTTTTCCCCGGCCCTGGTCCCGGATAATGAAAATTACAGGAACATAGCCATGCTAAGAGCGACTTATCAGTCATCGGGTTATGATTATAATCTGACTTCACAACTTGTTACCGATGGCATTATTCAGACTGAAATGCCTTCTTTCATTTCAGTAATAACCAATAAAGGTATTGTCCCAAAGAATGAAAGGGAATGGCTTCTCGATGGCAACAACGTGACGGAAATGAGCCTGGATGGAAGTGAAATCTGGATTCAGTATGAGCTGAATAAAGAAGCGACTCCGGCTCAGATTGACAAAATAGTATTAAATGGCACGGTGTCATATAACGAGAAACTTAAAGGCAAATGGCAATTTGTCTGTTCAGGTTCGGATGATGGATCAACCTGGACTGAACTTGGGAAATTTGCAGGAAACGGATTCCCCGGACAACCACGACCAAATCCATGGGCTGCATTTGTGCCGCCGCCATCCAAGAAAGGAAAAGCTCAGGCGAAACCCGCATTTGATTTTTCTTCTTTCATGAGGGGGCCTTATGGATCTGGTCCAGATGCTCCAAAACCCTCTTTCTCATTTATATTCGGGGCGCCGGCTCCTGAGAGGCTGGTTAACTCTGCATTCGTGTTTAAACAACCGGTTGCATGGCATTTCTATCGCATAAGTATGTCGGCATCCTGTGCTGAAAAATGGGTATTCGGAGATCTTGATTTCTTCTCGAAAGATATAAAGCTTAAAATGGTGCCTTCACATAATTTTAAAAGTGCATGGATGAGCGCAGGAACAGGTCAGGAATGGATTTATACCGACCTGGGTTCAACGAGTACTTTCGACCATATTAAACTGCACTGGATAAACAAGGCTGTCGGGGGACTGATACAGGTCTCTGACGATGGTTTAAAATGGAATGACCTTGTTGCACTTCCTGGTGGAAATGACCAGACTGATGACATTCTGCTCAAAGAGCCAGCAAAAGGGCGCTATGTAAAGATACTGATGACAAAACCTATAGCTGACCGAAATTACGTCTTAAGTGAAATAGAAGTATTCGGGAAAGGCGGATTGATGCCAAAACCAAAACCGAATCCGGAAGTAAAAGACAACAGGCTTTATCTGTCAGCAGGGAACTGGAAAATACAAAGAACATCACAGGTATCTTCCTCCGGAGAAGAGATCTCCACTCCGGCATTCAAAAGTGATGAATGGGTGACAGCCACCGTTCCCGGAACTGTACTTGTAAGTTACATGAATGCAGGCGCTTTACCCGATCCAAACTACAGCGATAATCAGCTGGTGATTTCAGAATCGTTTTTCAACTCCGATTTCTGGTATCGCGACGAATTTGATTTCCCGGCTTCATTAGATGGAGAACATATGTTCCTGAATTTCGACGGGATAAACTGGAAAGCTGATGTATTTGTCAACGGGAAAAATGCCGGAAGAATTGAAGGAGCATTCATAAGAGGTAAGTTTGATGTTACCGGTCTGATAAAGCCCGGTCAGAAAAATGTAATTGCTGTGCTGATCCATAGAAATGATAATATCGGTGTCGTTAAAGAGGCAACAGCCGCTTATCATGATAAGAATGGAGGTATCCTCGGTGCTGACAATCCTACTTACCATGCCTCAATTGGCTGGGACTGGATACCAACTATCCGGGGCAGGAATATCGGTATCTGGAATGATGTCTTCCTGAGTGCCTCAGGCAATGTAACAATTACTGATCCGTTCGTTACAACAAAACTTCCGTTACCTGATACAACCTCGGCCGACATAAACATAGAAGTTACTCTTAATAATCTGAAGGGAGAAACAGTTTCAGGAAATCTGNCNGGNAGATTTGGTGATATTCAGTTTGAAGAGAAAGTAACTCTCGGACCTTCCGGTAGCAAGGTAATCAGACTTGATCCGTCAACCCATCCGGTTTTGCATTTTAAAAACCCGAAACTCTGGTGGCCAAAAGGCTACGGCGCACCCAATCTTTATGATGTTGAGCTTTTATTTGTAGCAGTCGATGGAACCGTATCAGACAAAGTATCATTCAAATCGGGAGTCCGTGAAATGACTTTCAATGAAGATAACCAGATACTTAATATGTGGGTTAATGGCAGACGCTTCATTGGCCGGGGTGGAAACTGGGGATTCCCTGAATCGAACCTAAACTATCGCGGACGTGAATATGATGCTGCTGTCGGGTATCATGCCGACATGAACTTTACCATGATCCGTAACTGGGTAGGTCAGACAGGAGATGATGAATTTTTTGAAGCCTGCGATCGTCACGGCGTGATGGTATGGCAGGATTTCTGTCTGGCAAATCCGGCTGACGGACCAAATCCGGATAATCCTGCAATGTTTAACAAAAATGCTGAAGATGTAATAAAAAGGATAAGAAATCACCCGTCAATTGGTATATATGTCGGCAGGAATGAAGGTAATCCTCCTCCGGTGATCGATACCGCTTTACGTGANATGATTTCCAGNTTNCATCCCGGGCTGCATTACATCTCCAACTCGGCAATGGGCGTGGTAAGCGGCGGTGGACCATATAATGCCCTTCCAGTGAGGGACTATTACCTTTTGTATGGCTTTAACAGATTCCATAGCGAAAGAGGTATGCCTGATGTAATGACTTGGGAGAGTCTTAAACAGACACTGCCTGAATCGGATCTGTGGCCGCAAAACAGTAAATGGGGCCTGCATGATTATAACCTTGAAAGTGCCCAACGATGCGCCACATTTAATATGATGATCGAGAAAGGTTTTGGTAAGCCAAAAGACGGTAAAGAATTTACTGAACTGGCTCAGTGGATAAATTATAATGGTTACAGGGGAATGTTTGAGGGTCGCAGTAAATTCCGTCAGGGTCTTTTGCTCTGGATGAGTCATCCGGCATGGCCATCAATGGTATGGCAAACATATGACTATTATCTTGAACCGACTGCTGCTTACTTCGGATGTAAAAAAGCATCGGAACCAATTCATATCCAGTGGAATCCGGTTTATGACACGGTTGAAGTTGTTAATTATAACGCCGGCAATAAGGTGGGTCTGACTGCAAAAGCCCAGCTTATAAATATGGATGGTTCAGTACAATGGGAGAAGGAAACAGCAATTGATTGCCGCGAGGATGAAACAATAAGATGCTTTAAACTTGAATTCCCGAAAAGTATGTCACAGGTGCATTTTATTAAGCTAACCCTGACAAAGGGCGAAAAAATTGTCTCAGAGAATTTCTATTGGCGCGGTCTTGAAGACGGAAATTACCAGGCACTTCGAGATCTGCCGAAATTTGATCTTAAGAACAGTACACAGGTTAGAAGGGATGGTGATGACTGGCTGATTACCACAACACTAAACAACACAAATGATAAGCCTGTATTAATGGTCAGGTTGAAAGTTGTCGGGGAAAAAAGTGGTGAACGTCTTCTTCCGGTATTCTACAGTGATAACTATATTTCACTTATGCCGGGTGAGAAAAAAGTCATTACAATGAAGATGAAAGATATGGATACCCGGGGTGAAAAACCGGCAGTAGTGATTTCGGGATTTAATGTGAAGTAGAAACTTCAATAAAGTAGAAATCCATTAACCGCAAAGAGCACAAAGTCCCGATAGGTATCGGGATTACGCAAAGCACACAAAGGCAAGACAGTACCTTTCAGTTCTTAGTGAACTTAGTGTAAAATCTTAGCGCACTTTGTGGTTAAAGGATCTCAAGATTTAACCATGTAATTTAAATATACTACAAAATGAAAACATATATAAAAAAAAGCCTGCTGATATCTCTCATTCTGATTTTTTTTATTGAATTTACAAGGGCTAACATTTCACTGCCGGAGATATTTTCGAGCAACATGGTACTTCAGCAAAAATCTGAAGTGGCTTTCTGGGGCTGGGCAAAAACCGGTGAAAAAGTTACAATTAAAGCAGACTGGCTTGAAACAGAACTTACTGCAACAGGCAGCAGTCAGGGAAAATGGAGAATTTTGGTTAAAACTCCCGTGGCAGGAGGCCCTTACAATATCAGCATTAAGGGTTACAATGAACTGGTATTGAGGAATGTACTGATAGGAGAGGTGTGGCTCTGTTCAGGACAATCCAATATGGAATGGTCGGCACAGAGCGGAATAAATAATGGAGAAGAGGAGATAAAAAATGCTGATAATCCGGAGATCAGGTTGTTTTCGGTTTACCAAAGCACATCCCTATATCCGCAGGATCATTTTACAGGAGAATGGTCGGTATGCACCCCTGAGACTATGCGCAGCTTCAGTGTTATAGCATATTTATTTGCAAGAAAACTACAGAAAGAACTTGGTGTTCCGGTAGGTGTGATCAACTCGAGCTGGGGAGGAACGCCTGCTGAGGCATGGATGCCGGAAGATGTAATTCAGAGCGATAATTTTCTCAGGGAGGCTGCCGCAAAACAGAAACCTGTACCATGGGGACCAGTAGAAACAGCAAGAATTTATAATTCAATGATCTCACCGATGATACCTTTCCGGATTGCAGGTGTTCTGTGGTATCAGGGTGAAGCAAATACAGTCAATGCTTATGCTTATAAGGAAATGCTTACAGCGCTGATCAAAAGCTGGAGAGCCAAATGGGACAATGAATTCCCTTTCTATTTTGCACAGATTGCTCCATATAAATACGGGAAACCCTTTGAAGGTGTTGAAGTAAGGGATGCACAACGCAGGGTTCTTACAGTACCTAATACAGGAATGATCGTTCTGAGTGATATCGGTGATACGCTTAATATTCATCCGAAGAACAAGCAGGATGCTGCTCTTCGTTTTGCAAACCTGGCACTTAAAAGAACATACAATAAAGAAATGCCGGATGATTCCGGACCACTGTTTAAAAATATGGAAGTCGATAAAAATAAGGCCATAGTATCATTTGAACACAGCGAGGGATTACATATTAAGGGTGAGAGACTTACCTGTTTTGAAATTGCNGGTGATGATAAGGTATATTACCCTGCCGGGGCTAAAATAAAAGATGAGCAGGTGATTGTTCAGTCTGAAAAAGTGAAGGTGCCTGTTTATGTTCGTTTTGCCTGGAGCAATACCGCAACACCTAATCTCTTTAACGGTGCAAATTTGCCGGCTTCATGTTTTATTACGGAATAATGGTTATAGAAATTTTCCAGAATTAATACCGGTAACAATGTCATCAGAGAATAAAATCCAGAAAATGAAGAATACCCTCTTTCTCGTCTGTTTATTAATGCTATCTCTTTATGCATCAGCTCAGTCTTTGATAAAGAGCAGGCTTATTGTCCTTACCGATATCGAAGCTGATCCTGATGATTCACAATCGCTTATAAGGCTTTTGCTTTATTCGGATCAAATCGATATTGAAGGATTTATTGCCACCACCTCTGTTCATCAGAAAAGCAGAGTGGCTCCTGAAACAATCAGAAAAATAATTAATGGTTACGGTAAGGTACAGCCCAATCTTCTTAAACATGAAACGGGATATCCATGTGCATCAGAACTTCTTCCTCTTGTTAAACAAGGGCTTCCGGTATACGGCATGGAAGCCGTTGGGAAAGGTAAGGATTCAGAAGGATCGGAATGGATAATAAAGGTACTCGAAAAAGAGGATAATCGTCCTGTATGGATATCTGTCTGGGGTGGACCAAACACACTTGCCCAGGCTCTCTGGAAAATAAAGGAGACGAAAAGTGTTGCTGAAGCAAAAAGGCTGATAAGCAAACTGCGGGTTTATACAATATCCGACCAGGATGATTCGGGTGCATGGATGCGCAGAAATTTTCCCGGACTGTTTTATATAGTCAGTACAGGTGGATATATGAATGCTACCTGGATCGCCATTAACAGAAATACTCCGGGGGCAAACAATAACGTAATCAGCAACAGCTGGATCAGCAGCAATATACAGCAGGGTCATGGTCCTTTAGGTTCTCTTTATCCCGATGTTGCATATGGAATGGAAGGAGATACACCATCATACCTTATGCTTATTCAGAACGGACTTAATGAGCCTGGTCATCCTGACTGGGGAAGCTGGGGCGGACGATATGAGTATTATACTCCGATGCCTCCTGAAAAACCTCTTCCGGCGATGATGAACGGAGGAGTACCAATGGAGAACGAAACAAGGCCGATCTGGACAAATGCCATTGACAAATACAGGGCTAAAATACCCGATGAATGGGGAAAGGCAGTTCGTTCAGATAATGTTGAGTACAGCGGTAATCATGTTACGTTATGGAGGTGGCGCGAAGATTTCCAAAATGATTTTGCAGCACGAATGGACTGGTGCACAAAATCTTATGAAGAAGCCAATCATCCGCCGGTTGCAATGTTGAATCAGCCGGAACAGTTCACTGTAAAATCGGGGGAATTATTTAAACTTGATGCCGATGGTTCATTTGATCCCGACGGAGATGGGTTGAGCTACCTCTGGTTCCAGTACCCGGAAGCTGGTACCTACAAAGGCATCGTTGGCTTTGGGATGCTGGCTGAAAATCTGTATAATGTTCATACTATAAAGGCGCCAGAGGTTGACTCTCCTCAGACTGTTCATTTTATTCTGAAAGTCACAGATAAAGGAACGCCTGCACTATCTCGTTACAGGAGGGTAATTGTAACGATTATACCATAGGAACAGCCTGATATTTCTTTTAACTGCATTCTTTTGTGTTCTTTGCGTTCTCCTCAGTGTACTTTGTGGTTAATGGATTTCCCATTTTAAACAATACATTTACAGCTTCTAAATATATTCCTATGTATCGTTATTTCTTCCGTTTTGTTGTGATGACTCTAACAATACTGACTGCAAACCTCCTGACAAATGCACTGAGTGATTACATGGTCAGTTATAAAAATCACTATAAGCCAATAATATTTACATTCGCATGTATGGCAATTATTGTGTTGATATTTTATCCTCTTTTCATCAAACTGGAAGTTTGGGTTGGGGAGTTATCGGTCAGGGTGATCAAATCGGGAAAATCAGTTGCAGGCAAATATCTCGGGCTATTGCTGGCATTCATAGCTGCATTGCTGGTTCTTTTCTATTTTTATGCAAAATTGTGGTATAATATTGATTTCGTGCAGGTTCTCTTTCATGGGAATATTGGCGGATATATGTAACGGCTTATGACCCACGACTCTCGATGCAGGGATAAACCAAATTCCGGACATATTCAGGTCTGTCCCGAAAAACATAGTTTTATCGTCCTGCGTTTCCCAGTTGCCTGCTTTGCCATCCGAAGCATATCCCGAGCTTGTCGAGGGATGACGAAGGATGGTCGCCCATCGCCTATAATACATCATACATTATACATTCCTTTATCTTTCCAATATTTATGTTACTCAATTTTAAATGCCATGAATATCGAATTACAAAACCGGTTTCTTGTATTGTGGAAGAAATATTTCGGGGAATCTGAACTTCCAATAACTTTTTATTATTCGGCCGCGAACGGTGATGCTGAGCGGGCAGAAAAGCCAAAAGGCAGAAGCTGTCTGATATGCGAACTTTCAAAGGTCAGGAATGGAAGATCAGTTTACTATAATATTGATTCTCTTGCGTGTGGCGGAGCAAGAAGATATCTTGGATATACCNATAAGATGAGNCCCGGATTCGAATATTTTCTTTCATGTGGAAATGACCAGATGGAAGGAGAGCGATATATCAGGACCCCTGAAATGGTGAAGGAGCTGATGAGAAATCAAAAGACTATACCATCAGAAGGGAGAAACATTGTTTTTAAGAGATGGGATAATCTGACGCTTAATGACAATCCGGATGTTGTAATCTTTTTTGCCCGGCCCGATGTTTTATCAGGGNTATTCACACTTGCAAACTTCGACCAGACAGAACCGAACGGAACAATAACACCATTCGGTGCCGGTTGCGGAACAATTGTCCATTATCCTTACCTGGAAAGCAGATCGGAGCGACCCAGAGCCGTTATAGGAATGTTCGATCCTTCAGCCCGTCCATGTGTGCAGGAAGATGTTCTCACCTTTGCAGTCGCGATGAAAAGGTTTGAGAAGATGATCGGTTATATGGACGAAAGTTTTCTAATAACCGATACCTGGACCACTGTCCGAAACAGGATTAACAGATAACATTTATTGTCTTGCAGTTCCCGCCGAAGCGGGATCTACGCTGCGCTTCGACTTGCAGTCTTGCAGGTCATGCAAGTCTTGTACTTTTGTCTTTTCACCCAGTCTCCCCCTCACCCCTTCATCTTTTCCTACCTGTGGATCTCTTTGATCGTTATCCCCAGTTCCTTCTCAATTCCTCTCAGGCCGGTATGCTCTTTTGTTGTGATCATACTGAGTGAGAATCCTTTATTTCCTGCACGGCCGGTACGGCCGCTGCGGTGTGTATAGTATTCTGTCTTGTCCGGAAGCTGATAATGCACTACAAAAGCAAGTTCTTTAACATCAATGCCTCTTGCAGCAAGATCAGTGGCAACAAGGATCTGAAGTTTCCTGTTTTTAAATGCCCTCATAACCTTATCACGGTCTTTCTGCAGCATGTCACCATGGAGTGCTTCAGTATTTATCTTTTTGGCAAGCAGCCGTTTAGATACAGTCTGGGCTTCGGCTTTTGTCCTGCAAAAGACAAGACCCCTGCCTGCTCCCTGTGTTGTTAAAAACTGGAAGAGAACATCAGGTTTCTCTTCACGTGTACATATGAGGAATTTATGCTCAATATCCCTGTTCGTGATATCATTCTTATTCACCTCTATTTTCATTGCATCAGGTGACATGTAGCTTGTAATGATCTTTTTGATTTCCTGGGGCATTGTGGCAGAAAACAGCCATGTATGACGTTTGCCGGCTGTAAACTTAAGGATAGTATCGAGCTCTTTTTTAAAACCCATGCTCATCATTTCATCTGCCTCGTCGAGGACAATGGTTTTGATAAAAGACAGATCAATAGCTTTTCTCCCGAGCAGGTCGACAAGTCGTCCCGGAGTAGCTACTACTATATGGGTCGGTCGTCTCAGAGCACTTATCTGTTCGTCAATATGAGCACCCCCATAGACCGATTCTATGAAGATCTTTTTCGGGACGTATTTTGTAAACTTAAAGAGCTGTTTTGCAATCTGTTGACCCAGCTCACGGGTAGGCGATAAAATGAGAGCCTGGACATGCTTTTTATCGGGATTTATTGCCTGCAGAATGGGTAATCCGAATGCAGCTGTCTTACCTGTACCTGTCTGTGCCTGACCAATGAAATCTGTCCCTTTTTCAATTAAGAACGGAATTGCTTTTATCTGGATTTCAGTCGGGGTTATAATGTCGATTTCCTCCAATGCTTTTATGAAATTGCCGGAAATGCCTAAATCAGAGAACGTTTTCAAATGTCTGTTATTAATGGATCGCAAAGATAGACTAAAATCAGAGGAAACCTATTTGCCATAAATCATCCATTTATTCCTGTTCACATTTTGAAGGAATTCAAACGACTTTTTTCAATAGGGTCACTTTCTTTAAACAAACATGAATTGCGGTTTGTTTGATGTTAATTAAATGGTTTGTATAAATTTGCAGAAGAATAGTTCATTTTATTTTTGNGGTTTGCCAACAGAGGAAACTTGTATCTCGAATTAACAAAATCATCATGAGCATAATAGTTAAAAATGGAATTGTAACGGGGATCTTTATACTAACTGCTTTGACCGGTTGTAAACATGCTGCACCTGTTTATGAAAAAACAAACCATTCAACTGTACCGGTTAAAGTATCGTCTGTCAGGACAGGTAAGCTGGAAACTTACATGGAGTTAAACGCCACATCGGTATTTCTTTTTAAAGCGTCTGTAAAAACTCCTGTTACAGGTTATGTCGAGAACATACTGATAAATCAGGGTGATCGTGTTGAGAAGAACCAGATCCTATTTAAAATCAAAACTAAAGAGGCTAATTCTCTTTCAACTGATTCTTTAAACAACATGGGCTTCAGTGGAATTGTGAGTGTAAAATCTGCCGCTTCTGGGATTGTTTCGTCTGTCGGACACTCCTTTGGTGATTATATTGCAGAAAGTGACGAGCTATGCCAGATCTCTATTCCTGGCAGCTTTGTATTTATACTCGATGTTCCTTTCGAGTTGTCTGATCTGATCAGACTGAACGCATCTTGTGACATTGCTTTGCCCGATAGTGAGGTTATAAAGGGGATTATCAGATCACGATTGCCGGCTATGGCTGGCAATTCACAAACTGAACGGTATATTGTAAGACTTGCAAAACCAAAAAACCTGCCTGAAAACCTGTCTGTCAAAATAAGAATGATTAACAAGGTGCAGAAAGAGGCGGTAAGCCTTCCAAAATCTGCAATTCTTACCGATGAGACAATGAAGAGTTTCTGGGTGATGAAAGTAGTAAATGATTCGATGGCTGTCAAAGTTCCTGTTACCACGGGTATCAGTACTGAGGAATATATACAGATAACCGGTCCCGTATTTCTACCTTCCGATTTATTTCTGACTTCAAATAATTATGGTCTTGGAGATACGGTTTATGTCAGGATTTTAAAAACAACCGGCGATGGACAATAAAGGCTATTACAGTATTTTCCTGAAACCCATACTTTTTGTTCTACTGGCTATTCTTATATGGGGAATATGGTCCTACAATCGTATGCAAACATCCCTTTTTCCCGATGTAACATTCCCTAAAATAACCATCATCGCTGATAATGGAGAGCAACCGGTTGACAAGATGATGATTACCGTTACAAAACCTCTCGAAATAGCAATAAAGAGGGTTAACGGCATAACTACTGTCAGGAGCACCACCAACAGGGGCAGTTGTACCATAGATGCTTTCTTTGACTGGAACTCAGACATTAACCTGGCTAAAACCCAGTTAAATGAACGTATAAACGAGATTAAAAACCTGCTCCCTCCGACAGTCAACATCGTTGTTGAAGCCATGAGTCAGACAATCTACCCGGTTATTGGATATACAATTGAGAGTGAAAGATTCGGTCAGATAGAACTTAAAAATACAGCACTGTTTACAGTAAGGCCTCAGTTTTCGCAGATACCGGGCATTTCAAATGTAATTATACGGGGAGGGAAAACCAAGGAATTTGTCATATCAGCTATCCCGGCTAAAATGATCTCACTGGGATTGACTCCTCAGGACATTATTGCTGCGTTGGGTAATACCAATTTCATTGAATCGAGTGGTTTACTATCGAATTACAGGAGGTTATACCTTTCACTCACCGACACTCGGTTTAAGAATATTGATGAGTTAAAGAAAGTGGTGATAAAAAATGATAGTCACAGGATAATCCGTCTGGATGATATTGCAATAGTTGATCTCCAGGAACAGCCTGAATTTATAAGAATCAATGCTAATGGCCATGATGCTGTTATTATTGACCTGGTAAAACAGAAAGGTGTCAACCTGGTTGAGTTTGCAAAAAATGTTAATACCAGGGCTGTTGAAATTCAGAAGCAGTTACCCGCAGGGATGGTACTTAAACCTTATTATAACCAGTCATCATTTGTTACAAGTTCCATTGATAGTGTGCTTGAAAGCATATACGAAGGTTTATTTCTTGCTATAATTGTTGTCATACTGTTTTTGCGTTCTTTCAGGGCAAGTATAAATATTATTCTTATTATCCCGCTTACTCTGGCGCTTACTTTTATTGTACTTCGTTATGCCCATATTACACTCAATATAATGTCGCTGGGTGCTATTGCTGCTTCAATCGGACTGATAATCGATGATGCAATTGTTATTATCGAGCAGCTTCACAGGACGCATGAAGAGAATCCCGGGAAAGATAAATATACAGTTGTCCGGGAAACAATGAAAATGTTCCTGCCATCAATGGTGGGCTCTTCCCTCAGCACAATTGTTATTTTTCTTCCATTTGTGATGATGAGTGGCGTTGCCGGCAGCTTTTTCAAGGAGCTGACACTGACAATGGAGATTACTCTTATCTGTTCGTTCATAGCAACATGGATTGGACTTCCTGTGCTTCATATGCTTATCGGATATAAACCTCATAAGAAGTTGCATAAATCATCGACTGACGGAGAACCCGAAAGGCAGNGATTATGGTGGCTTGTCTGGTTTTTTAAAAAGCCATGGTATGCAATANCCTTTGTTGTTTTACTTGTATTTTCATCTGTATTTCTGATCAACAAACTTGAAACAGGCTTTTTACCTGAGNTGGATGAAGGATCAATTGTACTTGATTACATAGCGCCTTCCGGTACAACACTCGATGCTTCTGATGAGATCTTAAAAGAAGTTGATAAAGTCGTTCTTAGCCACCCTGATGTTGAAACTTATATGAGACGGACAGGAACTAACATGATCTCTGGCATAAGTATGGCTTCAGGAATAGTTCCACCGAATTACGGTGATTATCTCATCCAGTTAAAACAGGGGGTGAACAGGAAGACAGAAGATGTCATTTCTGAAATTCGGGAGAAAGCAACTGCTGTTGCTCCTGCACTTGAGATTGAATTTGGACAGAGAATTGCAGATTTACTGGGAGATTTAATTGGCCGTCCTCAGCCAGTCGTTATAAAGATATTTGGAAATGACCGTGTCAGGCTTCAGGAACTTGCTCTTAAAGTTCAGGAGAACCTGAACAAAATTGAAGGAGTAGCAGATGTGATGAACGGAATCATCTATGATGGTCCCTCAGTTACAATCATACCTGATCAGGATAAACTTGCACAGTACAGAATTACCCCGGTTGATTTTCAGACACAACTCACAGTCTATAATGAAGGATTTCAGGTAGGAGAAGTACAGGAAGGTGAACAAATGCTGAAAATTGTACTGCGGAATACTAAGTTTAAAAATAATAACATTGATTTAATAAAATCACAGCCCATTTTTATACCTGATGGTTCATATAAACCTTTGAAATATTTTGCTAAGGTGATATTATCATCAGGCGATCCTGAACTTACACGTGAGGATCTCAAATCAAACATCGAGGTAACAGCCCGTCTGGAAAAACGTGATATGGGGAGCGCCATAAATGAGATAAAAACGGTTCTTGCCAAAAACATCTTACTGCCTCCCGGATTCTATATTGAGTATGGAGGGACTTTTGAACAGCAGCAGGAATCATTCAGAGAACTCCTGCTTATCCTTCTGACAGCTATAGTACTTGTATTTACAGTTCTTCTTTTCCTTTTCAGAAACCTCCGGATAGCATTTCTCATAATATTCATTTCAATCCTCGGTATCGGTGGTTGCATCTGGGCATTGTATCTCACAGGTATCCCGCTGAATGTTGGAAGTTATACGGGTATTATAATGATAGTAGGTATCATTGCTGAAAATGCAATATTCACTGTTAACCAGTTTCTTACAACATATCAGATTACCTCTGACATTGATACATCCATTAATTATGCGATCTCTTTGAGAATCAGGCCTAAGCTGATGACAGCCATTGGAGCAATTCTTGCTTTAACGCCATTAGCTCTCGGGATAGGGGTGGGTGCACAGATGCAACAACCGCTTGCCATTGCAGTAATCGGCGGTTTTATTTTTGCAATGCCTCTGTTACTTTTCGTTTTTCCGACTCTTCTGAGATTGGTATACAGAAAATCCTGAACCGGCTTTAATAATATTGATTTCAGGAATAGATGAACATTTTCCCTGAAAGTAGAAAAAGGATTCTATAACAGAATATTCCTGCATGCAAGCGGACTAACTAATTTAACTTCCTGCTCCAACAAAAAAGAGCCACAATTGTTAGTAGTTCAATAATATCAGATAAATATGAAATTTAACCAGCTTGGAAAAACAGGAGTCCTCGTATCGGAGTTGTGCTTAGGGGCAATGACATTCGGAGGAAAAGGATATTGGGAAGCTATCGGTAAACTACCTGAGGATGAGGTGACTCTGTTAGTAAAAACCGCTCTTGATAAAGGCATTAATTTTATTGATACAGCAAATGCCTATTCTGAAGGATTGTCTGAAATACTATTGGGCAAGGCTTTAAGAACATTGGGTATTTCGCGTCAGACAGTTGTTATTGCCACCAAGGTGCGACTACGGATGGGACCAGGAGCAAACCAGGTAGGTCTGTCAAAGCTTCATATCAGTGATTCGGTAAACGATAGTCTTCAGCGACTTAATATGTCACACATAGATCTCCTGTATATCCATGGCGTTGATCCTCTGACGCCTCTTGAAGAAACAATGCGTGGACTTGAAGATGTGGTACGATCGGGTAAAGTAAGATACATTGGTGTTAGTAACCATCCGGCATGGATGGTTATGAAAGCAAATGGCATTGCCGAAAAAATGGGCTGGACAAAATTCGTTGCATCACAGAATTTTTACAGCATTGCCAGCCGTGATATTGAACGTGAAATTGTACCAATGGCCCTCAGTGAAGGAATCGGAATTATGCCATGGAGCCCTCTTGCAGGAGGATTTTTGTCGGGGAAATTTACCAGGAATAATGAAAAGGCAGGTGACAGTCGCAGAGATACATTCGATTTTCCTCCGATAAACAAGACAAAGGCGTATGATATTATAGATGTCATGACAAAAATCGGGAAGAATCACAATGTATCAGCTGCCAGAGTAGCGTTATCATGGATGCTTACCAAACCCGGTGTAACAAGTATAATTATCGGGGCCAAAAAGAAGGAACAGTTAATCGATAACATTGAGTGTACTACATTGAATCTCAGTGCAGAAGAGCTTGGGGAACTTGAGACAATCAGTGCTTTCACCCCGGAATACCCTGCATGGATGGTTAACCGGCAGATGACAGGAAGATACCCGGAATAAGGTTAAGATTAAGGTTAAGGTTAAGGTTACGGTTAAGTCATAGTCATATCATTTAAGATTGAAGTCATAATGCAGAAGTCGACTCCACTTCTGAGTTCAACAGTCGTTTATTCAATGTTCGTCTGTTAAAATCTTCATCCTGCTTCCCGCTTCCATCTAAATTTTATGTCATGTGTAATAGGTTGAAGTACTTTTAAGTTGCAACCTGCTCACGAATTATTTCTAACTTTACCAGCAACCATATTCCTTTTATTTATTTTTTATGAAGGCTGTTACTGTTAAGGAACTTAAGGAGGAATTAAATCTGCGCACCCCGAAAGAGGTAAGGGAATTATGCCTTCGCCTGTCGCGATTCAAGAAAGAAAACAAGGAACTACTCACATATCTGCTGTTTGAATCTTCTGACGAAACATCATATATTGAAAGTGTAAAAAAGCAGATTGATGAACAATTTGAACTGATAAACAGGAAAAGCTATTATCTGATTAAAAAAAGCATCGGGAAGATATTACGCAGTACCAGAAAATATATAAGGTATTCACAGAAGAAACAGACAGAGGTAGATCTGCTGATATACTTTTGTAAAAAGCTTAAAAAAATTTCACCATCAGTTCAGAGACATTCAGGACTTCTGAATCTCTATAACAGACAGATAGATACAATCATAAAAAAGGTAGCTTTATTACACGAAGATCTCCAGTATGATTATGAACTTGAATTGAGCACATTGAATAAATTCTAAACGGGATAAATGAAAAGCGATCGTAACACCAGAGTTTGTCCGGCTGAGATATCCGGTAGTCTTGATAATTCACTGAGAAGATTATTTCAGAATCCGCTGAAAATACTGAAACCTTATATCAGGGAAGGGATGACAGTCATTGACCTGGGTTGCGGCCCGGGCTTTTTTACTCTGGATATTGCAAAACTGGTTACCGGGTCGGGGAAGGTTATTGCTGCAGATCTGCAGGAAAAAATGCTTGATAAGGTAAACGGAAAGATCAAAGGAACGGAAGCAGAAAAAATTATTGAAATACATAAATGTCAGGAGGATAGGATAGGAGTTACCCAAAAAGTCGATTTTATCCTGGCATTCTGGATGATACATGAGGTGCCTGATCAGAAAAGCCTTTTTGCAGAATTGAAATCTGTTTTGAAACCTGAAGGGAAAATATATATTATTGAACCTAAATTTCATGTTTCAGGGAAAGCTTTCGAAGAAATGATAAGCAAAATCAGAGATACCGGTTTTGAGATAACCGAAAGGCCAAAAGTTTTTGCGAGCCGTGCGGTATTATTGACCCACGGCATATAATAGCTTAAAGGGCAGAGAGAACCATTTTAAATTCCAAATCCCGCAAAATCAATGATCTGCGGGATTTGGTTTTTCATCTGGTCATCTGAATGTAAACCTGATCAATATCCGAACAGGTCTTTCAGGGGGATCTCTTTAACTTCACCTATTTCTTTTAATGTCTTCATATCGAGAGCCTTCAGGTTTCCTATTATACAATAAGTATATTTTTTATCCTTAACGTAGGAATTGAAAAAATCCTGAAGATCTTTCATCGATGCCCCGGCAATATAATCATAAACATCCTTTCTCTGATCGTGGTTTATTCCCAGATCCTGATTAGAAAGATACCTGAAAAACAGGTTCTCCCTGTATAACCTCTGAGTGGATATCCTGTTTAATATGGCCTTCTTCGATGTTGTCAGAAAATGTTCACTCTCGGTAAAGTTGTTAAGAATCCTGCCCATTGTGCTTAGTGCAGCCTTCATCTTGTCAGCCTGGGTTGCCACAAATCCAACGAGATAAAACGATTCATCAGGAAATTGAGGAGTCTGATACCAGGCACTTGCAGAATATGCCATTCCCTGTGATTCTCTCACTTCCTGGAAAACGATTGACGCAATTGATCCGTCATAATACTGATTGAACAGAGAAGAATGTACGAGTAATTCAGGTGAGAATCCAGCTCCTTTTCCAACCATCAGAAAATTAACCTGCGACATATCATAGTTTGCAACAAGCACCTGGTTCTTGTCAATTGGCAATTCAGGATAAATAGTTTTTGCAGGAATAGGATCTATTTTATCAGGCACGGGGTGATTTTTAATGAAAACAGATTCCACCTGATCAATATTTAACGGGCCGCAATAAAAAATTTTATGAGGATAGTTTATCATCTTTTTCACTAACCCGAGAAGTTCTTCAGGATTCTGTTTCCTGATCTCCTCATTTGACAACACATCATTCTGAGACGATTTGTTGCCATACATTGCATAATTCCACAATCCCGAATAGAGAATATTATCCTGATTGAGCTTTGCGTCATCCCTCTCTTTAATTAAACGTTCAGCATATTTGGCGTAAGCTGATGTATCGGGTAATGAACTGTTGATTATTTCTTCGAGCAGTTGAACGCCTTTCTCTAAATTCCGGTTCAGTCCCGAAACGTAAACATATGACCGGTTGTTGCTGCTGAATACTGAAGTACTCAAACCATATCTGTATAATTCCTGCTTTAGTCCTGTGGCAGTATGTTTTGAGGTACCTACATATGGAAGAAAATTAACAGCCAGTGGTGCCTTTCTGATATTGTCCTTGCCTGCATTAATTACATAATAAGCACTGAACAGATCAGAATTTTTTGTCTGAACTGTATTCANTTCAATACCTTCTTTTAGTTGTTTATGGTTAATAGCCGTGTTGAAATCAACAAAAACAGGGGCTATTGAATCGGAAGGCAACTTCTTCCAGTCAGTGAAGAATTTACTTTCTTCATTCCTGTTAATTGTAACTGCAGTAAGCGGAGGTTTCTGAACTTTAATGAGNCCTTTGGCTTCGCCTCTTTTTTTGTAAAGGACCACATAATTATCTTTAAATAATTTGCTGGCATAATCAGTCAGTTCCTTTTTGGTTACCTTCTCCAGCTGATCACCGAATGAGAGAACCTCAGTCCAGTCTTTGTTGTAAATAAATGCATCAAGGAATGAGTATGAAGAATACCGGTTTTGAAATCTTCTGAGATTATTCAACCGGTAATCATTAGCAATTGCTTCCACCATCCAGTCGGGGAAGTCACCTTTTTTAAGTTTCTCAATCTCAGCCAGTACAAGATCCTTTGCTTCAGGAAGAGTTTGTTTTTCTTTAGGTGTAACATATATGGTAATGTTGCCATACTGGGAATTCAGATTTGAATATGCATAAGCAGCAAGAACCTTCTGGTCTTGCAGTAAGTCAATATCAAACAGGCCTGCCTGACCGTTTGAAAGAATGTTTGATAGCAGGTAAATATATTTTTTATCAGGACTTTTTTCTCCGTCGGTACGATAGCCCATCAGCATAAATTCGGCATCAGGACCGGATATTTCTTTCTCAACAGGGCTTGCAATCGGATCTTCCTTTACTACAGGCACTTCCGGAACCGGTTTTGATGGTATCTGGCCGAATGTTTCATCAATCATCTGAATGGTCTTATCCATATCGAGGTCACCGCATAAACAGATGGCCATATTGTTAGGAACATACCAGGTGTTCTTAAAATTCATAATGTTCACCTGCGATGGATTTTTCAGATGTTCAGGATATCCTATTACATCTCTTCCAAGAGGATTCCTGGGAAACAAAGCCTTTCCGAATTCGGTGTATGCACGACTCTGATCACGGTCCTGATACATGTTAAACTCTTCATAAACAGTTTCGAGTTCAGTATGAAAAAGACGAAGGGCAATATCGCCGAAACGGTTTTTCTCAAGATTAAGCCAGCGCTTTACCTCGTTTGCCGGTATATCATTGATATATGCTGTCATTTCATTTGATGTGAAAGCGTTGGTACCGCTTGCACCAATCTCGGCAAGCATTTTTGCATATTCGCTCGGTATGGCGAACTGAGCTGCTTCAATTGAGAACTTATCGATTCGTTTGTAGGTATTTAATCTTTCTATGCTGTCTTTCTGTGTTCTGTATTTCTCAAAAAGTGATGAGATAGAATCAAGCAAAGGTTTCTCTTTTTCCCAATCGAGTGTACCATACGAACTGGTTCCTTTAAACATAAGATGTTCGAAATAATGAGCTAATCCTGTGGTGGTTTCAGGTTCGTTGTTTGAACCGGCACGAACACCAATTACTGTCATNATACGGGGTTCATCTTTATTGACGCCCAGGTAAACTTTCAAACCGTTTTTAAGAGTATACAAACGCATACCGGAAGGATCTCCGGTGACAGACTGATAGGAATATCCATTCTTATCTTTGTTCTCTGTCAGTTTGTATTTATTACCAGTACAGGCAATAAGTACAAACAAGCATAACAGGCTGATGGATAGTTGTTTTCTCATAATTCAGATTTTTAGTTCGGGGAATACTATTTATTAGTTACATTTATTTCATCATTGTAAATGAAACAGTGTAATTCCTGTAAAAACAAGAATATAAGCACGTTGTAATCAGGACTGTCCCGGATTGTTTGTAGTTAAATCCACAGAACATACTCCGGATTTGCTTAGAAAACTTTCCAGGGAGCATAAAAACAGATACGGCACATTTAGTAACAGGTTCTTTAATCAGCATGCAGGATTATTTTTGAGCTTTCAAAAACCCTCTGCCTGATATATGAGAACAACAAAATAAATATTTTCACAAGTTGTCTGGAAAAAATCAGGCTTTCCATCTCTGTTACCAAAGTTACACCATGTATAAATTCAAAACAATTTTATTTTCGGCAAATGATTTGTCATTCAAGGTTCTGTATTCTGAACAGATGCTGGTCAAAAGAATAGCCAGACTCTTTGATCATTTAGCCAGTAGGCTGTTAAGTCATTCTTCCCTTCAGGACCTGTATTTTTTCTGCATTTCTATAACAGCTTTTTTGAAATCGGGGAATGATGTCCACAGTTCTTTATCACATTTGACTAGTCCATCGCATTGAATGCAGCTTTCATATCCTTTTGCAATGGCACATGACCGGACTGTGCATACTGTTACATTTATGCTCAACGGTTTATCTTTTACCTTACATCCGTTGCAGAAAACTTTTTCAGGATCAAACTCCACTCCGTATTTTTTCTTGAATTCAAAAGTCTCATAAGCTTTCTTTTTCAGTTCCACAGTATTCTCATCGGTAGCTTTTCTCAGAGGGCAATCCTTTGGACATATATAACCACAGTAGTTCAGACTTTTCGGATCGGGTTTGACATTTTGTACCGGTGTAGCTTCCTGTCCTGTAAGCCTGGTACCATAAGCTAGTGTGCAGCATGCAATGCCTGCTTTGAAACATGAGTTGATAAAATCGCGTCGTTTTAGATCTGTCTTCATGGCTGGTGAATTTGGTGAATAAGTAAGTTAGTATATCAAATTTATAAAGAATTCATGAATATGACTAAATAGTTAATAATCTTTAATAGGATATTCATAATTATCATTTAAAAATTGATCGTCTCATTCTTTTTTATTTCTTTGAATTTTAAAACTTGAACGCATGGGGGATATATTTATCAGGGAGGTGAAAACCCGGAACGACAAAAGAAATTTTATCTTTTTTCCATCAAAAGTTCACAGGAATGATCCGAACTGGCTTCCCCCGATCTATCAGGATGAATGGGAGCTGTTTAATGAGAAGAAAAACAAATCTTATCATTATGCCGATACTGTTCTTTATCTGGCCTGCCGCGATAAAAAAATTGTCGGAAGGATAATGGGAATCATAAACCGGAGGTATAATACCATTCATGATGAACAGCATGGGCGGTTTTGTTTTTTGGAATGCTATGAGGATCATGAAGTATTTCAAGCACTTATAAATAAAGTAGAGAGATGGGCAAGGGAAAGGGGTATGATCAAACTCGTCGGCCCATTAGGCTTTTCAGATAAAGATCCACAGGGATTTCAGATTGAGGGATTCGAACACCCCAAGTTTATTGTATGTCCGACTAACGACAGTTATTTGCCTGAAATGATAGTCAGGGAGGGGTATGAAAAATACCAGGATCTTGTAAACTACCTGGCTAAAGTGCCTGATGAGCTTCCTGATATTTATAAAAAAATACTTTCGAGGGTTTCTGAAAACAACGGGTACAGAATAGTCGAATTCACTTCCAAAAAAGAACTTAAACCATATATTATCCCTGTTCTCGATTTAATGAATCAGACCTTTATGGAGATCTATGGATTTGTTCCATTGGATGATCAGGAAAAGAGAGAAATTGCCGCCCGTTATATGATGATCCTCGATCCCAGGTTCATAAAAGTTGTCGAGGCAAATGACGGCCTGATAGGATTTGCAATCGGGATTCCTGATATAAGCGAAGGTATTAAAAAGGCGAAGGGTAATCTTTTCCCTCTTGGTTTTGTCAGTATTCTGCGGGAATTAAAACGGTCAAAGAAGCTTCTGATGTTATTAGGTGGCGTAAGAAAGAGCCACAGGGGAAAAGGTATCGACGTTCTGATGGCTGTTAAAATGCTGGAAGCCTGTATGTTAAATAAGATGGAATTAATTGACCTTCACCTTATCCTTGAAAACAACACCAGGATGAGGGCTGAGTGCGAACGGATTAACGGACATATAATCAAAAGGTTCAGGATATATCAGAAAGATCTCTGATAAGCTGAAATCACGAGGGATAAATTCATTATAGTCTTGCAGTCTTGCAGTCTTGCAGTCTT
>JGI20214J51650_10000434_pt1 | contig 25778 bp, 21 predicted proteins | sample WetSurMetagenome_FD_51650 | JGI IMG/M metagenome (IMG submission 51650) | reverse complement strand
ACGATGAGGTAATCTTTATACTCGATGGAAAGACTTTCGACCAGACTGCCAGGCAATTATTTAATTGTATTTGAGTTTTTCCACAGGACAGATCCACCCTGTGTTTTCGTTGACGAAGATGGAAGAAGGTGTTAGAAATAGACCATAAGGTGAAGTCGGAGTCCTTTGGTGTCAACTCAAGAATGAAGGAGGGAATCATGGCTATTCGAGTGTTTATCGAAAGAGAGATTCAACCGGGTAACGATCTGAAGCTTCACAACCTGCTCATGCAACTGCGCACGAAAGCAATGCTCCAGAAGGGATATATCACTGGAGAAACCCTCAGAGATGTTCACGACGCTAACAAATTTCTCGTCATTGGCACCTGGAACAGCCTTGAGGATTGGAACGGATGGATCAAGAACCCGGAACGGAAGAAACTCCAAGACGAGCTTGACAAGGTTTTAAAAACCCCAGAAAAATTTGCCGTCTACACCTACTAATCTCTACAACCTGCATTATTGAAACTGAGACCATCATCAGCTCAGACTTCGATCCCAGCTACCCGGCGAAGGCTCTTGCAGTCTCTGCCGGGAGTTGGGTTGAACGGCTCTCATTCCATGTACCGTTGCACCTGGTATACGCCTTTTTCCGCCTTAAGAGCCGACAACACCCGACTGAGGTGGTTGGTGTCTTTGACTTCAATGGTCAGTTTGCAGACATTGAGGTCATTGGAGCGCGGGTCCATGTGGACACCGACTACTTTTGTGTCGAACTGACCGAGAACACCACTCAAAGTTGCCAGCATCCCCCGGTCTCCTAGGTAGACCACCTTGATGTCCACAGGATAGGTCTGATCCTTCCCGGAATCCCACTGGACTTCGATTTTTCTTTCCCAATCTCCTTTGTCGAGATTCCTGCAAGAGACTCGGTGGACCGTAATACCGCGGCCTCGAGTAATATACCCCACAATCTCCTCGCCGGGGACCGGGTTGCAGCATTTGGCCATTCGGATCATCACGTCATCAACTCCCCGGACCTTGATACCCTCATCCGGCGGCGGCGACTTGCGCTTTTCAACCGCGATGGTCTCTTCTTTCTCGGTAGCTTCCTCAGCAGCGACTGAAGGCAATCGGTTAACGACCTGGCTGGCGGTTATCTTGTGATAGCCAATGCCGGCCAACAGGTCGTCGACGGTGCGCAGGGAGAACGAGCGAGCAACCTCCAGTAGTTCGGGGGAATTGACAAAGTTCTGGAAATTGTGGCCTTTTTTTCGAAATTCCCGCTCACAAAACTCTTTCCCCATGGCGATCGACCGCTCCCGCTCTTCGGCTTTCATCCAGTGGCGAATGCGATTGATGGCCTTGGTGGTCTTGACAGACTTGAGCCAGTCCTTGCTGGGGCGATGATTGGCTGCGGTGAGAATACCTATGGTGTCGCCGTTTTGCAGTTCATAACGGAGGGGCACCAGTTTTCCGTTGACCCTTGCCCCAACGCAACGGTGCCCCACCTCGGTGTGCACTTCGTAGGCAAAATCGACCGGCGTTGCCCCGCGTGGGAAAACCTTAACCTCCCCCATGGGTGTGAACACATAGACCTCATCAGGATAGAAATCGGTCTTGGCGACTTCGAAAAAGCTTTTCGGGTCGCGCCATTCTTGGTTCCATTCGAGGAGTTCGCGCAACCAGGAGAACCGTTGCGTTTCCTCTTTGTCTGCCGCCGACGGCCGGGTGCCCTCCTTGTAAAGCCAGTGTGCGGCAATACCCTCGTTGGCGATCCGGTTCATTTCCTCGGTGCGTATCTGAATTTCCATTTGTTCGTTATAGGGGCCTATCACCGTGGTATGGAGGGACTGATACATATTCGACTTGGATTTGGCGATATAGTCCTTATAGCGGCCGGGAACGGGCTCCCATGCGGCGTGAACCATGCCAAGAGCTTCGTAGCAAGCCTTGACCGAGTCCACGATGATCCGGAAGGCGATGAGGTCATAGATGCGGCGGAGGTCCATGTCCTGTCTCATCATCTTGAGATGGATGCTGTAGAGGTGCTTGGGGCGTCCGCCAACCGTTCCCGCGATACCGTTTTCCTGAAGTTTTGCAGCCAGAATCTGTTGAACCTCGGCGATGTATCGGCGACGGTCCTCCTCGGTCTTCGCCAAACCCTGGGAGATCCGCTCCCAGGCTTCGGGTTCAAGGCATCGGAAGGAGAGATCTTCCAGTTCCTGCTTCATCCAGTCGATGCCGAGTCGGCCTGCAAGAGGAGCGTAGATGTCGCGGGTTTCCAGAGCAAAAAGCTTTTTGGCTTCGCTGCCCTGGTCCTGGAGCCCTCTGATGTCATGGAGGCGATCGGCCAGTTTCACCAGAAGGACCCTCACATCCTCTGACATGGCGAGAACCATTTTTCTCATATATTCAGCTTGGCGTTCTTCACGCTTGCTGAAATCAAGCTGGCTGAGCTTTGTCACTCCCTGAACGATGCGGGCAACATCGGCGCCGAAATCCTCTTCGATGGTTTGCGCGGTGGCCCATTGTTCCTCGATCACATGATGGAGCAACCCGGCGACGATAGTCTCCTCATCCAGTTTCATGCGTGCGAGGATCCCCGCTACGGCAAGGGGGTCGTTCAGATGAGGATCCCCCGCCAACCGCGCTTTTCCCTGACGAGCCTTCGCTGTGAAGACATAAGCCTTTTCCAGGAGCGCGATATTGGCTCCGGGGTGGTAGGTCAGCACCTGATCGACGATTTGAAAAAAGCGCACGGCCCTAATTCCTGATTATCTTAAGAGCTTCTCTCCGGTCATCTTTTCCACTTCACGCAACAGTCGATCCAACAAATCGGATTCCCTGATCTTCGCAGTGCGCTCCCCTTTCTTGAAGAGGATGCCCTTTCCCCGGCCTCCCGCAATGCCGACATCCGCCTCTCTTGCTTCTCCCGGGCCATTCACCACGCATCCCATGATGGCGACCTTCAGCGGCGTCCGCACTACTCGAAGCAGTTGCTCGGCACGCTCTACCATCGGGATCAGATCAATTTCGGTGCGCCCGCAGGTCGGACAGCTGATCAACTCCACGCCTCGCTCGCGCAGCTTCAAAGCCCGAAGAATACTATAGGCAACAGGTAACTCTTCTTCCGGGTCGCTGGTTACGGAAACCCGCAGCGTATCGCCGATGCCTTCGAAAAGGAGAATGCCGATGCCGAGAGCGGACTTGACGGCTGCATCAACCAAGGTCCCGGCCTCGGTTACTCCGAGGTGCAGAGGGTACTCTGTCCGTGATGAGAGGAGGCGATAACCTTTGATGGTATCCAGAACATCGGAGGACTTCATGGAGACCTTGATCAGTGCGAAGTCGAAGTCTTCGAGCAAACGGATATGACGCAGGGCGCTCTCAACCATCGCCTCAGGTGTAGGCCGCCCGTATTGGGCCAGTAGGTCCTTTTCCAGAGAGCCACTGTTCACTCCAATGCGAATAGGGACCTCACGTTCCCTGGCGGCCGCCACCACCTTGCGGACTCTTTCGGGTCCCCCGATATTTCCGGGGTTCAGGCGCAACCCGTCGACTCCGGCCTGCAAAGCCTTCAGCGCCAACCGGTAGTCGAAGTGGATATCGGCGATGAGTGGAATTCCGATCTCCTTCTTAATGCGTGCAAGCTGCGCTGCCGCCTCGCGATCCGGTACCGCAACCCGAACAATCTCGCAACCGACATCCTCCAAACGTTTGACCTGGGACACGGTCGCTTGCCAGTCGCGGGTGTCCGTATTGGTCATGGACTGCACTGCCACCGGCGCCCCGCCACCGATCGGCACGCCTCCCACATGAATCTGCTTGGTGTCGCGCCGTGCTTTATGATCAGTCAAAACAAACCCTTTCTTTCAAACCCTTTCTCCATCCGGACCTGGCGCCCCTGCTTCCCTTCGGCACGGAGGGTGACAAGAACCTGGAACCGCCTCTAAACGAATCCGCCGCCGTGCCGGGTTGGTTTGAGCGGTGCAAGGTATTTGATTATTTCACACAAGATGAACCCATTCAATTATTCTAGTAGATGCATGGACGACTGCCAAGCGGCGCCAAAGAAAAAACTTCCACACCGGCGATTTCCATAGTAATTGTCATGATGCGGTGGCCTCGTGAATGATCGCTAAACCGTTGCTGCCGGTTTTGCTGTTGGGAACCGTAGAAATCGATGTTACCTTCACCGAGGGGTTTGATCCTCCTGAAAGGGCCAAATGAGAGAGCATGCCCATGAATGATCTGCGCATTCTTTTCTGTGCTTCCGAAGTCGCTCCCTATGCCAAGACCGGCGGCTTGGCCGATGTTGCCGAAGCTCTTCCTGCGGCTCTCAGCGCCCTTGGCTGCGATGTCCGTGTCTTCATGCCATGGTATCGCTGCGTTCGCGATTGGGTCAAAACCCCGACGCTTCATTCCGAGCCTACTCCCATTTCCGTCGGGATCCATGACTATCGGGTCAGCTATGTGGAAACTCGCACCGTCTCCGGCCTGCCGCTCTACCTGCTCGAAAAAGATGAATTCTACGACCGCGGTTGCCTCTACGGGACCCCAGCTTCAGGAGACTACGACGACAATGCCGAGCGCTTCATCACTTTCTGCCTTGCGCTTCGTCCTCTTTGTATGAAACTGAACTGGTTCCCTTCCATCATCCATCTGCATGACTGGCAAACGGGGCTGGCCGCTGCCTATCATTATTTTCACTGGCGTCACGAGCCGGACTTCGCTCGTTCGGGAACGGTCTTCACCATCCACAACCTGGCTTATCAGGGAGTTTTTCCCGAAAAGTACTTTAGTCTGACCAACCTGCCTGCGGAAGCCTTTTCCGTGGGAGGAATAGAATTCTGGGGAAACTGCAATTTTCTTAAGGCCGGATTGATCTACAGCGACCATCTGACCACGGTCAGCCCGCGCTACAGCCTGGAAATTCAGAGCCCCGAGAGTGGACACGGGCTTCACGGGGTCTTGCAGGAGCGAAAGGAGTGCCTGTCAGGTATCCTCAATGGAATCGATCAGGTGGTGTGGAACCCCGCAACGGATTCTCTCATTGCCATCAACTATGACTCGTCGCGCCTTTCAGGGAAGCGTCGGTGCAAGGAGGCTTTGCTCGAGGAATTGGGCTTCCCGAAAAAGGATTCCAATTCACCCTTGATAGGAATGATTGGACGCCTGGCAACTCAAAAGGGATTTACCCTCCTCCATGAGATTATCGATGAGCTTATGAACGGTCCTGCGCGGCTGGTAATCCTGGGCTCCGGGGATTCGGAAATTGGTGAAATGGTGCAAGCCATGGCTGCCCGGTATCCCGATCAGGTCAAGATCCGCATTGAGTTCAATGAGCCTCTTGCCCATCGGATCGAAGCCGGCGCCGACCTGTTCCTGATGCCGTCCTCGTATGAGCCTTGCGGGCTGAATCAGATGTACAGCCTCCGCTATGGGACCATCCCCATCGTCCACGCCACGGGCGGTCTTGACGATTCAGTGGTGGACGTTCAACAGGAACCCCTCCTCGGGACCGGCTTCAAATTCTACCGCTACGAGGCTGTACCCCTCGTTGAAACCATCCAGGCAGCTCTGCAACTATATGAAAACAAACCAAAATGGATTGAATTGCAACGGCGGGCAATGGCCCTGGATTTTTCCTGGGAACGTTCTGCGGAGCAGTACCTGGACGTATATCGTAAAGTTCTGGGCAGAAAATAGCAGAGGACAGGTTCTTGAATGTTTCTGCGGTCTTGGCGTTCCCCGCCGGAAGGCAACAAGGAGTTGGAGCCTGGGGGTATAATTTCACCCCGTGAGAAGAAAGGGGTTTGAATTCTTGGAAAACCCTACGGCAGACCCATTGACGCAGCTGGCACAAGATTATTTCAGCGTTCTGGCCGGGTACTTCCCGGTCATGTGTGCCAGTGACGAATTCCATTTCCTGCCTCGAGCCAAAGCCGCAGGCCGATATTACGACCGGATGGACGACCTTGGGATGGATACCATTGAGGAATGCGTCCAAGTCGTCAAGGGTTTCGAGCGCAAGCGGACCAGCCTGGCCGTGCCGGAAGAAGACCTGGAAGGATTCATTAACCTTGAGTTGCTCAAAAGCAGCATGGCGGGAGTTTTGATTGAGCTGGAAAAAGCCCGCTCTTGGCGTCATAATCCCTTGCTTTACTTGAAAATTGCTTTCATTGGGCTGGACCATGCCCTGACGAAGCCCGCCTCCAGTCGGCAGGAGATAAGCGAGCGCACCGGGGCTCGCCTCGATGCCATTCCTCGGTTGCTGCTGCAGGCGCTTGCCAATCTCGAAGCCGTCCCGCAAACGCACCATCAGGCCGCACTCCTGATGCTTGCCGACTGCCGCAGATACCTGGCGGAACTTGCTGAGAACTCCTCAAGCCCGGAAACCGACCAGAAGACCTTGCCTCAGCTTTCAAACAGTAAATGGGAACAGGTTCACCACGGCCTCATCGGATTTGAAAAGTACCTCAGAAGCATCAAACCGACGCCGGATCAAGACTTTCGGGGACCGGGCATTGAGGTCGTCCTGGGAGAACACTTCGCATCGAGGCGCGGGGTAACGGAGGTCTTCGAGATTGCGGTCGAGGAATGGCAGGAGAATCTGTCTGCCGTGACAAAGCTGCAGGCGCAAATCGACCCCGCCAAAACCTGGCTGGATCTCTATCACAGCTACCTTCCCGGCGGCATCGACCGACTCGACACGATCGCCCTCTATCAGTTGGAAGCCAGAAGTCTGCAGTACTTTCTCCAGGACCATGGGTTTCGAGGCATTGCCGGGCAACCGTTTCCGGATGTCAGAGAAACCCCGACTTACCTCAAATCGGTCCGCAGTTCCGCTTCCTTTGCTGCCGGCTTTACCACTGATCCGCGAGAGACTGACTATTTTTACATCACCACCAGACTTCCCGAACAACACGGCGCGGATGTTGGAGATCTCCTCAGAAAGCGGCTCCATCGCGAATATAAATTCCTTTGTGCCCATGAAACCTTCCCGGGACATCATGTTTTGGACTTCACCAGACGCAACCTTGATGACCCCATCCGGGCGCAAATCGAGTCGCCGCTCTTCTATGAAGGGTGGGCCTACTATGTGGAGTCGCTGTTGACGGAATACGGCTATGTTGATGATCCGTTGGACCGTATGGTCGATCACAAACGGCGACTATGGCGGGCCGCCAGGTGTCAGATCGATACCGGACTGGCAAGCGGTTTGCTTGGCAACGAGCGGGCGATGGAACTGTTGACCTCGACCGGGTTTAGCCGGGAAGAAGCCCGTATTCAGCTCGATCGTTTTCGCTTAAATCCCGGCTACCAGTTGTGCTACAGTCTGGGGCGCCACGAGCTTGTTCGGCTGCGGGAAAGTTATGGCAAACCGTTGGGTCGGGACGGCTTTCACCGGGAGATCTTGCATGGGGGGGAACTTCCCTTCCACCTTATCGAAAAACGGCTCGTACGCTCAGTGCGGGAAACTGACGACCATCAGAGGACTTAGCATTGAAAGATTTTCTTGGATACCATTCGGAATGGAACCTGGGAAGCCCTGGGGGGTGGGACTACCAGCGGGTCACCCAGATCATCGGCAAGGCGGTTTGGTCGAAGCTGAACCAGGTGCACCCGATTGATGTGGCACTGGATTTTGATCACCATCTATTATTTCCTATTTATGGCTTTGTGGAGATGCTGGTCTCAGCCCACCGCGCCCGTGAAGGCAACAATCCCGGACTGATTGCCGTGGTGGCGGAAGAAGAGACGTTGGAGGATGTCACCGAAAACATAAACCTGGCTGCACATCTCGGCAAATTCGACGGGATTCGCTCGGCGCTCATGGCTCCTCATGAGCTCGAATCGCACCATGGTCGAGTCTCCTGGAGAGGGCAACCGGTCTCTCTCCTTTTCATGGACTTTAATACGGACGTCCTTTTGAAATTGCATCGCGTGCACAACCTCAGCCCCCTCCTCCAGGCGGTGCGGGAGCAGCGCGTCATCAACCCCCGGGGAACGGAGCCAATCAATGTCAAGAGCATGTTCGAAGTCCTCACCGGACCTCAGCGCCATCGATTCCACGCTGAAGTGGTCAGGCGAACACCCTGGACACGCCAGTTCCATCCCCGGCGAACGGAGGGTCCGAGGGGTGAGCCGATCGACGACCTAATTTCCTGGACACGGGCTCACTGGGACGACCTGGTGCTCAAACCGGAACGGGGCTATTCCGGTAGAGGCGTCCGTGTGGGAAAGGTGAACAGCGAGGCCGACGAGGCCGTGGAGGCGGCATTGAGGGAGGGGAACTACATTGTCCAGGAAAAGATCCCCCTTGATCTCTGGGCCGAGGATGTCCCCACAGTGGACACGGAGGCCGATCGGATCGTTCTCAACCGCTACCAGACCGACTTTCGGTGCCTGATGGGCCCGGAAGGGCTTTTCGGGTTCCTGGGCCGCTATGGCGGTGTTCCCACCAACGTTGGCAGTGGCGGCGGGGTCCAACCGCTGGCCATTCTTCGGTCGGATATGAGTATTGCCGAGGCGGTGAGCCACATCAACCAGGCAATCCTCGAGATGGATTATGGAGCCGTTCTCGAAGTTTTCGAAATGCAAAACCGGTTGGCGCTGGAAGAACGCTTCACCTACCTGCTCGGGCCGATCAAAATCGCCTTAAGGCCCAGAATCATTACCCTGGACCAGGTGCAAGCCCTGAAAGACTACTGCGCAGCCATGTGGTCCGACTGCCTGGTGCTGGAGCAAATGTGGCTGAACAAGGAATTGGACGAGGTGATCAAGATCGAGGAGGAAGAACTGGAGATTGCTCGCATCCAGCCCTGGGGCGGTTCTCCGGCCATTATTGCGTCCGACGGTCTGTTCGGTTTCGGAGCGATGCCGACCCGTTGAGGTTCCCGATCCAATAGTTCCGAAGGAACAAAGATGACCATCCAGGTAGATCCGGATTGGTGGAAAACTCTTTTTGACGATGTCTATCTCCTTACCGATGCCCGCTCGGTCTGCGACGAGGAAATCACGCGTCGGGAAGTGGACCTCATCTGTGAACTGCTGCCGATTCGCCCCGACCACAAAGTCCTGGACCTTTGCGGGGGCCACGGTCGCCACAGTCTGGAACTCGCCGCTCGGGGAATCGGCCAATGCACGCTGGTCGATTACTCATGCCACTTGATCGACCACGCCAGGACCAGCGCCGCTCAATCGGGACGCCAAATCGAGTGCGTTCAGCAAGACGCGAGAAGCACGGGACTTCCCCAAGCCGGTTTTGACCACGTCATCATCATGGGTAATTCTCTCGGTTACCTCACCGATCCCACCGCTGACGCCGATATTCTGGCGGAAGCGAATCGCCTTCTGGGCCCAGGCGGCTGGGTCCTGGTGGATGTCGTCGATGGGAAGGCTGTTGGAGAGTCGCTCAACCCCCATGCCTGGCATGAAATAGGACCGGACATGGTGGTCTGCCGCCAGCGCGAAATCGTGGGTGAGCGGGTCTATGCCCGCGAGATGGTTCTCAACAAACGTAGCGGTTTGATTCGTGACCGCACCTATGCGGTTAAGCTCTATAATGCCGAAACCATTGCGACGCTGATCGAACAGGCCGGCTTCAAGGTGGCCGGCGTCCACGCCGCCTTTGCCTCGCACCGACGCAAAGGCGATTATGGTTTTATGAATCGCCGCATCATAGCCACCGCCCGGAAGCCGTAGCCCTATCCTCTGCTGATCGCTCCAGGGCCTGTCTCATGGAACAGAACTGTCTCTTGATTGTATTCTGAGACAGCTGTCCCTGCTTTCCGAGCGCCAGCTGCGGAATCACAATACACCTTGTTGACAGGCTTGTGTCTCCGTCCCTATTTCTATTGCTGAAATGTCTCAAGAGTGTGTCATATTGCACCTCAGAATAAAGAGAATAGTCTTTTGATAGCCATAACATATTGAAAATACTGCAAGGAAATTGTATTCTGTTCCATTCCTTCTTGGCACGGATCTTGGAAAGATCTTTGCTGGTAAGCTTTGAAGAAGGGGTGAGCGGTTCTTGGAGTCCAGAAATTATTGAATGGTTGAGGCCGAAGACTTGTGATGCGAGGCCGACACCGATTGAATGTGGAGCAACGAGGAGGTCAACAATGGCGAAACCGGAAGAAACCTATCAGTGTCAGACGGTGAACTGTGGCTGCCTGTACGATCCGGACCGGGGTGACAGAAGGGGTAAGATCCCCAGGGGCATTAACTTCGATGACTTGCCCGATGATTGGAAATGCCCGGTATGTGGCGCCGGCAGGAAGATGTTTCGACCACTCCGGGGGCCCGGTTCGGTGGCCGACGAAAAATAGTGATGGAACGATAAGTTGGGATGAGAAGGGATATTGAACACTAAGCGAATTGGGGTGACAAAGATGGCGAAGGAACATATCCCGGCGGGAAGCAAAGTCGTTCCCGGAGTTTACCGATGCAACGCCTGTGCGAATCAATATGAATGCATCTCTCCGGAGGAGGCACTTCCCATGTGTCCGGTTTGTGACAGTATCTCCTGGAGGACCGGGCAAATTTCGGCAGATGTGAGTGGGAAGAAAAATGAGCGGGCATGAGGTTGCCTTTTTTCGGCCATACGTTTTTGCGGTTGGCGAAAAGATCACCATTGAAGGTGGGCCGCGCCGGGGTGACTGGGAAGTGATTGGAGTGAGCGAGCGAAAAATCAAACTGCGATGCCCGGTTACGCAGCGCGAGGTGGAGTGGGATCGCTTCTGCTACTATGTGGAGAAACTCACTGGCGTTGAATGGCCTCATCCGGATTGATCGACTTCTCAATCGGCGGTTCTTTCAACCTCCCTCGGCCTATCGCTCCCAGGAAAGATGTGAGGGACAGTTCCTACCCCGCGTCGGGAATGGCTCGGTCAAGGTGAAATCAGCGATTGAACAAACACTTATTGCACTTCACAGAGCAGAATGCTCCCTATAGGAAGGAGAATACCATGGAACTTCCGGACTACATAACCGTGGATGAGGTCAAGAGGGTGTGTCAGAGCCTCAAGATCAGAGACTGGACGGCCTTGACGGAGGCCAAGGTCAAGTCCGAAGAAGCGGCCGTTATCCTCGCTGAAATTAATCGGGAAGGCATGCCGATCAGTCTGGATCGTTTTTGCCGAGGACTCGAAGTCGAGTTGGAGCACGGCATACGCTTTAAGGATGCCAATGTGACCAACAATCACCCGATCCTGACGGGGAAGATCGTGTTGGCTCATTTCAAGGAAACCCTGGACTACTATGAACGCCTTGAGGTCGCCGAGTTGGAGGGTGATTTGCTGAAAGCTACGCTCGCAGGGAATGCGCAAAAAGTTGCGGCACTCTACAAGAAACTGGTTGCCGCAAAGCTTGAGTTGGGGCAGGCTGAGGCCGAGCAGCTTCAATAATATCGGTCGAGAACAACTGATGCCCATGATGAGATATTCAGCAAGGGCTCGCATTGATTTCGACCCTTTTCCCAACCACGAAGACCACGAAGGAACCAAGAATTTTATTTATGTTCTTCGTGGTTCAAGAAGTCTTTCTTTTTTAGGACAACTCCCAAGGGGGGGATAGCTTGAACCTCCGTTTGCCCTTGTTGCTATCCTTACTTTTTTTTACTGCGGCGTGCGCGACTCCGGTGGGTGTCACCAAAGTTGACCCGCGCATCGTCCATCAGGAACTGACCAGCAACGTCCTCTCTCAAGGGGTGGCAAGTGGGCCGTCCGTGATTGTGCTCAATCGGCACGATCTGTATGGGCGGTTCACGAAACAACCGGAAGCAGCCCTTGCCGATCTTCACCAGATCGTCCTTTCAGGAAGAGGTGGAGCCGACGAAATTTTTGCCCTGGCGGAGCTGTCTTTCCTTTATGCCGAAGAAACGGGCAAGCGTACCTACTACCTGGCGAGTTCCGTCTATGCCTGGGGCTTTCTCTTCCCCGACGGTAAAGACAAACCACCCAGCCCCTTTGACCCGCGATTTCGTCTGGCTTGCGATCTTTATAACCGGGGGCTTACCTCGGGGTTTAAGTTGGAGGATGGTTCGAGGGTGAAGCTCAGTTCCGGGAATTTCGTGCTTCCTTTCGGCAATCTGGAAGTGGAGTTCGACCCTTCAGAACTGCAATGGCACGGTCGAGAGCTTGTCGACTTTGCGCCGGTCGCCGAACTGGACGTCAAGGGATTGCGAAACCGGTATCGCCAATCCGGCATCGGGGCTCCTCTTGCAGCCAGTACGGTGCTTCCCGAAGCCGGGAGCAAACCCGAAGACCTGGTAGGAACGAGAATCAGGGTGCCGGTGACTCTGGTTCTGAATCTCGGCGACGTCAGGGGCCAGTTGGGCAGCGGCGTCATCTTTGGGGTGATGAGGCTTTATGGCACCGACGATGTGGCTTCCGTGCGCATTGACAATCGCAGTGTTCCCCTCGAAGCGGAGCCCACCGCTTCCCTGGCGGTGGTGCTGTCAGACCCTGGTGTCTGGGAGATGGAACTCAAGGCCTTCTTCGGTGGCGAGTACATACGCAAAATTCTGCACCAAACCTCGCGCCAAAGCCAGCTTGTGGCTTTTCGTCCCTATCGGCCCGGCCTCATACCCGTGGTACTGGTGCATGGCACCGCCTCCAGCCCCGGTCGATGGGCCGAAATGACCAATGAGCTCTTCAATGACCCTTTGATCCGAGAACGTTTTCAGTTCTGGTACTTCTTCTACGATACGGGGAACCCTATCGCTTACTCGGCTATGCTGCTCCGGGAAACGCTGACCAAAACCCTGCAAAGCGTCGACCCGGAAGGGGTGGATCCGGCCCTTAAGGAAATGGTCGTCATCGGCCACAGCCAGGGCGGCCTCCTCGCCAAGATGACCGCCATCGACTCAGGAACAAAGTTCTGGGACATTATCAGCAGCACCCCCTTCGATGAAGCGCAAATGAAGCCGGAAACACGCGATCTGCTGCGGCGTGCCCTCTTCCTTAAACCGCTTCCGTTTGTGAAGCGACTGATCTTTATCGCCACTCCCCAACGGGGCAGCTACGTCGCCGGGTGGAAAGCCATCAAATGGTTTACCGATCTTCTGGTAAAACCGGCTACCGTCGTTCTGACCCTCACCACCGATATTCTTTTTCTGAGGGACACGGACGCCATCGCCATGGATCTCCAAACCGGCATCCCCACCAGCGTCGACAACATGAACCCGCGCAACCGCTTCATCCAGACGCTGGCGGCAATCCCGGTGGCTCCGGGGGTGGCCTTCAACTCCATAATCGCGGTCAGACAGAGCGAGGATATCGAAGATGGGGATGACGGGGTGGTGAAATACAAAAGCGCCCATCTGGAGGATGCCGAGTCTGAACGGGTGGTTTCGTCGGACCACTCGTGCCAGGGCAATCCTCACGTCATTGAAGAAGTTCGACGAATCCTGCTTCTCCAGTCCTCGATGGAACCGCAACGCTAGCAAAGACCTCTCTGCTCCAGCATAATTAATCTACACCCACCTTCAATGTCGCTTCGGTCACAATGGTCCAATATTATTTCATTTTATGTCTGATTGATGATATCGTCCGGCCGATTATTTTCCTGTGCCCAGGGATGCTTAGTTTTTTGAAAATGCCTTCAGATTGTGCTATCTTCTCAAAGGTTGTCTGGCATTTTCCCTCAAGATCTGACTTAGTGAGGGAATTACCCGCGTGACTCGGGCCGAATCGCCGAAGGTCAAGGTGTGCTTATGGGAGAAAAACTTAGGATTGTCATTGCTGAAGACCACACCATCCTGAGAGAAGGGTTGAGGATGCTCCTCAGCTCCAATCCCTCCCTGGAAGTTGTGGGAGAAGCTCAGGACGGCCTGGAGGCCAAGCGGTGTGCTGAGTTGCTGAAACCGCATCTGATTTTGATGGATCTTTCCATGCCCAGGATGAACGGCATGGACGCCATCAAGGAAATAAAGCGGCTGTCTCCCCCCACCAAGATCCTGGTCCTAACAGTCCACCGTACCGAGGAATACATTTTGGCTGCCCTCAAAGCGGGAGCGGATGGATATGTGCTGAAAGACGCTACTCACAGTGAGCTGATGCTTGCCATCGACTGCATCCTGTCCGGGAAGAGTTACCTCAGTCCGGGTATTTCGGAGAAGGTTATTGAAGGGTATTTGGAGGGAAGGAGGACGTTGAAGACGCTTTCGCCCTGGGATACCCTGACGCAGCGCGAGCAGGAAGTCCTGAAAATGGTCGCCGAGGGCCATAAGAACAAAGACATCGCAGACTATCTCTGCATCAGTGTCAAAACCGTTGAGAAACACCGGGCGAACCTCATGAAGAAATTGGATTTACACAGTATTTCGGCGTTGACGGCTTTTGCCATGGAAAAAGGAATGATCACGAAATAGGCCGCGCTTCAAAGCAAACCGAGTTGCCGACAAGCCTTCTTTCAGATTGTTTTCAGGTCCCATCCCGCCAGACGATAGAGATTGTAGAAATGATGTACGGGACCATGTCCCTTTCCCAGCGGCATTCCGTGCCGAATGGCTGCGGTAATGTAGCCCTTGGCACGCGCCACCGCTTGTTCAACATCGAGTCCTCGCGCCAGTCCTGCAGCGATGGCGGAAGCAAAGGTACACCCCGTGCCGTGGGTGTGGGGGGTGTCGTAGCGTGGATTGGCATATTCACGAAAACGCTGGCCATCAAAGAGAAGATCAAGCGGCGTTCCTGGCAGGTGTCCCCCTTTAATCACCACGTAGCGAGGACCGAAAGCTTTGATCGCGCGGGCGGCTCTTTTCATCTCTTCCAGGGTCCTTACCTCCCTGTCGGTTAAGGCCGCAGCCTCGTGGAGATTGGGTGTCACCACCAGAGCCAGCGGTAAGAGTTCCCTGGTCATGGCTTCAACGGCATCCGCGCGCAGCAGTCGGTCTCCCCCTTTGGCAACCATCACCGGGTCAACCACAAGTTTTTCCAGACCCAACTCTCTTAAATCCTTCGCCACCTGTGAGATGATGACGGAACTCGAGAGCATCCCTGTCTTGACTGCATCAACCCCGATGTCCTCCACCACCGTTCGGATCTGCAGGGAAACAAACTCCGGAGCAAGTTCAACAATCCCCCGGACGCCCATCGTATTCTGTGCTGTCAAAGCCGCGATGGCGCTCATCCCATAAACCCCGAGGGCGGCGAAGGTCTTTAGGTCCGCCTGAATGCCCGCTCCCCCGCCGGAATCCGATCCGGCTATGGTCAATGCACGTGGAATGTTCATCATTTACGCTTCCTTGCTCCTCATCTGTTCAGTGTAGCAGCACCAAAAGGCGCCCTTCATCCACGCCGTCACGCCGGTGAACCCAGGACCGAGGTCTATAACTTCTCGCCGGCAAAGTGGTCCCAGCCGGCAAATCCTTCGGAAAACACGATCTTCGTTCCATTCTCCAGGCAGACTTGTAATCCCTCCGCTTCGTCAACAATCCTGCCGACGACATGGCACCAAGTCCCCGTTCGTTCCCCTAGGATTCCCTGAATCTGTGCGGAAGACTCGGGGGAAGCAGTAAAAAGGAGTTCATAGTCCTCGCCGCCGACCAATGCCCAGTCTGAGACGTTGTGTCCGGAGGCATGAGCAATTTCTTTTGCCGCCGAACTGATGGGCAGGTTGCCCACCCAGATCTCAGCTCCTACCCGACTCGCCCGGCAGATGTGGCGAATGTCGCCAAGCAATCCGTCACTGACATCGACCAAGGCGTGCACCAAGCCGCAGGAACCTAATTCCTGACCTTCCCGAAGGCGTGGCTGAGGGGTGAGATGCCTTTGCTCGACCTGCCTTCGGCCCTTATGCGAGATGCTCAATTCCGGCCGCCGAATCACCTCCAATCCGGCCCTGGAGTCCCCCAGCCAGCCGGTAACCAGAATCAGGTCTCCTCTGCGCGCTCCACTGCGCAGCAAAAGATTCTCGGGTGCAACTTTTCCGAGAAGGCAGAGGTCGATCACCATGTCCTTGTCGATACGGCTTAGGTTGCCTCCCACGATGACGGCGCCGGCAATGCCAAGTTGTTCCTGCATCCCTTCATAAAGGGCATCAACAAATTCCGTTTCGAGCTCCGGGGGCAGGGCCAGCGAAGCCAGTGCCCACCAAGGAGACCCTCCCATGGCGGCGATATCGCTCACATTGATGGCGGCGATCCTTCGACCCAGTTGATAGGGAGAGATGGCAGTGCGAGAAAAGTGCACCTTTTCGACCTGTACGTCACAGGTGGCCAACAGGTATTCGGAATCGGAGATCTTCAGCACCGCCACATCATCCCCAATCCCCACAATCACTTCGGGGGGCGGCTGTGGCAAGGCGGTCTTGATGCGCTGGATGAGGCCAAATTCTCCGAGCTGACTTATTTGCATCGTGAGTGCTCCCCCTCGGTCCGTGCCGCCCTTGCCAGTCGATAGAGTTCCCTTGCTGCACCTTCCGGATCAGGTGCCGCAAGGACCGCGGAAACGACGCAGATCCCCTGAACCCCGGTGCGCATGACATCGGCCGCGTTCGTGCGATTGATGCCGCCGATGGCAACGACCGGAAGCGGGGAATGCGCGGCGAGCGTCCTCACCACTTCCAGGCCGAGGGGTTCTTCATGGTCGGGTTTGGTCGGAGTGGCAAAAACGGGAGAGAGAGAAAGGTAATCAGCCCCCGCTTTTGCGGCTTCGTCCATCGCAGCGGCATCCTGGACCGAGACTCCCAGGAGTTTGTTTTTGCCAAGCAGGGTTCTGGCTATACGAACCGGCATGTCATTTCGGCCCAGATGCACACCATCCGCATCCACGGCTAGCGCCACATCCAGGCGATCGTTGACCAGGAAAGCCGCTCCCGACTGCCGACACACCTGCATCAAGACCGCCGCGGATTCCACCATTTGGCGGGTGTCGAGGCTCTTCTCCCGATACTGAATGACTTTGGCGCCCCCCCGGATCGCCGCCGCTACGACCTCGGCGAGTGACTGCGGTGCAACCAAACGAGAGTCGGTAACCACATAAAGGGTCCAATCCTCGGGACCCGCTTTCGGCTCTGCAGCCGTCTCTGCAAATGCGCTCATTTGTTCCTGCGGGAATTCCGCTCTTCCATCTCGAGGTTGATCCCCAGCCCAAATTCCTTTGGCTGCTCGCTCTGTTGCCTGCGTGAATACTGGGAATCAATTCTCAGTCCTTCAATATCGGTAGTCTTTTCCCCTTTGGCAGACTTCAGTTGATCAATTCCTCGTTTCACCACCGGACGCTTCGAAGCATAGGCCAGAGCTGTATCCTCAGAGATCTGTCCATCTTGATAAAGATCCAGGATCGAGTCATCGAAGGTGCTCCATCCGAAAGGCCTGGCTTTTTCCTGCATTTCATAGAAAGTCTTGCCTTCGGATTCACCGTTGAGAATGGCATCCTTGATCCGGATGCTGGTTCCCATGATCTCAAAGGCCGCCACCCGCCCCCCACTGATCTTGGGCAGGAGGCGCTGAGAAACCACCCAGCGCAGTGAGTCGGCCAGCCGAATACGAATGAGGCGCTCTTCCTCCAAATCGAACATGCCCACAATACGGTTTACCGTCTGAGCAGCATCCGTCGTGTGCAAAGTGGTAAGCACCAGATGCCCGGTTTCCGCGGCACTCAAGCCGATTTCCACGGTCTCCCGGTCACGCATCTCTCCCACCAGGATGATTTTCGGGGCCTGCCTCAGCGCGGCCCTGAGACCATTGGCAAAGGTGTCGAAGTCCAGACCCAGCTCCCTCTGGTTGAAAGTCGCCTTGTGGTGAGAATGGACATACTCCACCGGGTCCTCGAGGGTCAACACATGCACTGCCCGCCGACGATTAATCTCGTCCAGAATGGCTGCCAGCGTTGTCGTTTTGCCGCTCCCGGTGGCGCCGGTCACCAGCACAAAGCCGAATTTTTCGTCAGCTATCTGCTTCAACACCGGGGGCAGGCCAAGATCTTCAACGGTGGGCACCGTCGTGGGCAGCTGCCTCATGGCAATAGACAAAGAGCCGCGCTGGGAAAAGATATTGATCCGAAAGCGCGCCCGACCGGGCAAATAGTAAGAGAGATCGCAAGAACCGTGAGTCAGAAGGTTCTCAATATTGCGACGGTCCCTGCCGATGAGATTCAGCACGAGCATTTCGGTATGAAAGGGCGTTAACTCGGGCAGTTCCAGATCGAGGCCGGCCGGCACGAGCTCGCCGTCCACCTCGGCCTGGGGGGGCTTCCCCACGGTCAGGTTAATGTCGGAGAGCTGCGGATATGTCTCCAGGATGTTAATGAGCAGGTCATCCAGTTCTTTCTTTCGCATGGCACCCCTCTCAATGAACCGTTGGCGCTCTGCCTCTAAAAGTCAAAGCGTCGGCGGGCCCCAAACCTCGCCCGTCTGGAGGATAAGCTAGACCTCGGTGAAATCTGCCGGGGGTTCGGTCAGATAGGGTTTGAACCTCTCTTTGTCGACGCATTTCATATAAGCTTCCTCGGGGCTAATCCTTCCCCCCTGCAGATGAGCGGCAATGCCGTCATCCAGAGTTTGCATGCCATATTTTTTGCCGGTTTGCATGGAAGAGATAATTTGATGGGTTTTGCTCTCGCGAATCATCGCCCGCACCGCGTGAGTGGCAATGAGAATCTCCACTACGGCGATGCGCCCTTTGACATCGATGCGCTTGAAGAGCGCCTGAGAAAGGACCGCCCGGAGACTGTCCGCCAGTGTGGAGCGGATCTGGGCCTGTTCTCCCTCGGGAAAGACTTCGATAACGCGATCGACGGTTTTGGGGGCACTGGTCGTGTGAAGCGTGGAGAATACCAGATGACCGGTATTCGCCGCTTCGATGGCGAGGCGGATGGTTTCCAGGTCGCGCATCTCTCCCACCAGAATGATGTCGGGGTCCTCACGTAGCGCGGCGCGCAGGGCGGAGCCAAAGGATCGGGTGTGAGTGTTGACCTCGCGGTGATTGATCACGCAGTTCTTGCTCGTGTGGACAAATTCAATGGGGTCCTCGATGGTGATGATATGATCTTTCCGCTTGCGGTTGACTTCATCGACAATCGCCGCAAGGGTCGTTGATTTGCCGCTCCCCGTGGGTCCGGTGACGAGGACCAGACCTCGAGGAAGCATGGCCAGTCTGCTGACGACGGGTGGCAGGTTTAGTTGTTCCACGGTCAGAATCTCGTTGGGAATCTCCCGAAAAACCGCTCCGATGCCATTCTTTTGCTGGAAGTAATTGGCGCGATACCGGGCTAAGCCGGGGATTTCATAGGCAAAGTCCAAGTCTCCTGTCTCTTCGAAGGTTTTGATTTTCTCCTCCGGCGTGATTTCGTAGAGCATGGCCCTCAATTCGTTGTCGTCGAGCACCTTGAACTTCACGCGCTCGAGGTCACCCCTGATTCTCAACACCGGCTGCTGCCCCGAAACCAGATGAACATCCGAGGCCTTCTGTTCATTCATGAGCTTGAAAAATGCATCTATCCGTGCCATTCAGCGCCTCCGGGGTCGGTTATGCGGTCTAGAACTCCAGATTCAACCAGTGTTTGTGTCTTTCATCAAGGCGCCAGAGCCCCGCCTGTTTGGCAGCATCGAGAGCCTCTTCAAACTCTTGGAGGGTGATGCACCTCCCGAGGTTAGGCTTGCCGATAGCCTGGCCGCAGGCGTGGTACTGGTCCATAACGTTCACATAGGTGTTGCGTGAAATTTCCTGTGCCAGAAACCGCATGATGGAAGCCGTGCCGGAAAGCCGGTTGGGCATCACTAAATGGCGCACCAACAGGCCCCGCTCCGCAATACCAGCGGCATCAAGCTGCAAGTCTCCCACCTGGTGGTGCATTTCGCGGAGGGCGTGGCATGCGCGCTCCGGGTAGTCAGATGCACCGCAGAGATCCGAAGCCGCCGCTGAATCCCAGAACTTGAAATCCGGCATGTAGATATCCACCACTCCATCCAGCAGTTTCAAAGCGGACAACCGTTCATAGCCCCCGCAATTATAAACCAGCGGGACCTGGAGCCCCATTTCAATCGCCGGCGGCAAGGCTTCCAGGATCTGGGCAATCACATGAGAAGGAGTGACGAAATTAATGTTGTGGCAGCCCTGCTGCTGGAGGTGAACCATGATCCCGGCCAGTTCCTGCGCCGATACGGAGATCCCCTGGCCGCCGTGGCTGATATCGTAGTTCTGGCAGAAAATGCAGTAAAGATTGCAGTGGGAAAAGAAAATGGTTCCCGATCCTCTCCTTCCCACCAACGGTCGCTCTTCCCCGAAGTGGGATCCATAGCTCGCGACCACCGCCTGGCGCGGAGTATGACAGTATCCCGTCTCTCCCGCAAGGCGATCCGCTTTGCAGAATCTCGGGCAGAGGGTGCACCGCTTCAGCCAGAGGGTGCTCCGGCGGATTTTTTCTTCCAAATGGCCGGATCGGTGTGCTTCAAGGTAAGCCGCCGGCACGAGCGACTCCATAATTCTACAAAGACTCTTTGGGGAGGATCACGACTTCTATTTGACCCCGGAGCGCCTTTGCAAACTTGACCGCATCATCTTCTGAGCCGACGATTGCCCCGTAGTGCATGGGAATAGCCAATCGCGGCTTGATGACGCGGGCCGCCTGAATCGCTTCCTCTGCGGTCATGACATAGGTTCCGGATACCGGCAAAAAGGCGACATCCACTCGAAGATCGTTCATCTCGGGGATGTAATCCGTGTCGCCGGCGTGATAGTACCGAACCCCGTCCAAAGAGACTACAAAGGAAAGCATTGCCGCCTTTTTGGGATGAAAATCCTTGTTCGTGTTGTAGGCCGGTCCGACCTCAATATCCACCCCCTTGAGCTTCAGGGAATCCCCGGGCGCCACAATCCGAACATCGCCCCTGAGTTTCTTGGCGGAGACGGCATCCGTGACGATTGTGGTCTCTTTCTGTTGAATTTTGGCAACATCATCCGGCGAACAATGGTCGAAGTGCTCGTGGGTGATCAGGATGAGATCGGCCGGTCGTTTCGTGTTGATTTGGAAGGGATCGATGCACACCTTGACGCTTCCTTCAAGCCAGATCGTATCGTGTCCCAGCCAATGGATCTTCTTAACGATTTCCTCGGACTTCATGGTTATCGCCTCGCTTCTGTAAGACTATCCATCTCAATTGCCAGTCATTCTATCATGAACCTCAAACCTTGCCCATGCAAACCCTTTTGAGTTAATCTAATTGTGTGGGAGCCAGTCCCTCGCCGGGTGCAGGATACTCAAGTTCCGTTTCTTAAAGGGGGATTGGGATTTGTTGGATCGTTGCTGGAAATCCCCCTGTCCCCTTGCCAAGAGGGGGCGCGCCGTTCCAAAGGGGTCGTGGTTTCTGCCACAATATACCAGCTTCGGATTACAGGGAGCGCAGCGGATTGTCAAGGTCCACCGCGAGTTTTCCATCCGAGGTGCGAGTTGGTTGGTCGGGAGGCAGGGGAGACTCCTCATGCTTGAGAGCATAAGTCACTGACACAAATGATACAACGTCACCTCGGTGAAAACCGTGGCCCGGAACCTCTTAAGGACTGGATTTCGGCCAAGAGCATGCCGGAATGACGATTGAGTGCTCCGGAACACTTTCATTGGTCGTTGTGACCCCCTAGGTCATGGTGGTTCGCCGGAATGACGACATGGCGCTCGTGTTTATGGCTTGCATTACTGCAACTAAGCACAAGGAAGGGAATTCAAGTCAGGGATTCAAGAAAGCACATGGAAATCAGGAGATATCTCCGGTGATTCAGCAGTTTTTGGATAGGTTGCTCAAGCGTCGATGGCAGGGGTTCAAGGTTGCTCACCATGCCATTCTTCCCGCCCTGGAAGCAAGTTACGGGACGCTTGACGATCCCCTGCCGGAGAACCTCCAGGAATCCCTCCCGAGCCTGGGCATTGCCAGGCTATACAAACATCAGTCACGGGCCATCGAACGCATCCGCTCAGGAAGTCATGTGGTTGTCTCTTCTCCGACCGCGAGCGGGAAGTCCCTCATTTACAACCTGGCGGTCTCAGAGTCGCTCCTCAAAGATCATGAACAAAGGGCTCTGTACCTTTTCCCGATCAAGGCGTTGAGTCGCGATCAGTTGGAGGCTCTCAAGACCTTTTTTGAGACCGTTCGCCCCGGACCGAACCGAACCCCCTTCCGGGCAGCGGTCTATGATGGAGACACGACACCCTATCAGCGAACCAAAATACGCGGAAACCATCCTCACGTTCTGCTCACCAACCCGGACATGCTTCACTACGCGCTGCTCCCTTATCACCACAAATGGGAGGCCTTCTGGAAGAAGCTGCGCTTCGTGATCATCGATGAGATGCATACCTATCGGGGTATTTTCGGCAGTCACGTGGCGCAGATTCTTGCGCGACTTCAGAGGATCTGCCGCTTTTATGGCAGCGCTCCGCAGTTCATTCTCCTTTCGGCAACCATTGCCAACCCTCAGGAACTTGCGCAGCAGCTCATCGGCAAGCAGCCTGACGAGATCGAAGTCATTCCCGAAAACGGTGCGCCTCAGGCCAAACGTCACTTCGTTTTCATGGAATCGGAAGAAGCTTCGGGAGGCCATGTCGCAGGATTGGCTGCGCGCCTGGTGGTAAAGGCAGCGGAGAGCGGGCTCAAAACGATCGCGTTTACTCAGTCGCGCAAGACCACTGAGCTGATCCACATGAGCATCCTGCGCGCAGCGCCTCAGCTGGCGCATCGAGTGAGCTCTTACCGCGCGGGGTTTCTGCCGGAAGAGCGGCGGGTAATCGAGCAAAAACTCTCCAGCGGGCAGCTCGCCGCCGTGATCTCTACCAGTGCTCTGGAAATGGGCATCGACATCGGTGGTTTGGACCTTTGCCTCCTGGTTGGCTATCCGGGGACGGTCATGAACACCTGGCAGCGAGGAGGGCGGGCCGGGCGAAGCGGTCGGGAATCGGCGATCATCCTGCTGCCTCAATATGATGCCCTGGATCAATACATCGTTCATCACCCTCAGGTCTTTCTCAACAGCGGATATGAAATCGCCGTTACCGATCCGCTCAACGAAGAGATTCTCAAGGCCCACATCCCTTGTGCCGCGGCCGAACTGGCCCTGGATCAGTCCGAGGTGGCCAGACAGCAACAACCTTTTCGCGATCTCGTGGAGAGGTTGACCAAAGCCGGCACCCTCCTTCAGACGGGGGATGGCAAGCAATGGCTGTCATCTTCCGCTCATCCCCAACGGCAGGTAGATATCCGCTCGGTCGGTCCCGCATATGTCATTCTGAAGAACAGCGAAAACGATCGCCCTATTCCTCTGGGGAAAAGTGAAGGTATCCGGGCGCTCAAGGAATGCCATCCGGGCGCCGTTTATTTGCACCGCGGGGAAACCTATCAGGTGCAAAGCCTGGACCTGGCGAATCGGGTGATTCGTGTTGAAGCCTCTCAGGTTTCCTATTTCACCCGGGTGAAAAGCGAGAAGGAGACGGAGATCCTGGAAATGTTGGCCTCCAAGCCGGTCGGGAACTTCCTCGTGCGCCTCGGCCGCCTGCGGGTAACCGAAACGATTACCGGCTATGAGAAACGGCACCTCTTTTCTCAGGAGCTTCTCGGTGCGGATACCCTTGACCTTCCGCCGCAGACTTTCGAAACCGTCGGTTTCTGGATTGAAATCGAACCCGACCTGGTGAACCGCATTCAGGGTGCCAAGCTGCATTTCATGGGCGGAATTCATGCCGTTGAGCATGCTGCCATCAGCATGTTTCCGCTGTTGGCCCTGTGTGACCGAAATGACATCGGGGGGATTTCCATACCCCTGCACCCGCAGGTCGAAAAAGCCGCCATCTTCATCTATGACGGTTATCCCGGAGGAATTGGTCTCGCTGCAAGGGGGTACGAAATGATCCGCCCGCTTCTGGAAAAGACCAAGGACCTGATCGCTTCGTGTTCATGCCCGGATGGCTGCCCCGCCTGCATCCATTCACCGAAGTGCGGATCGGGTAACAAACCTTTGGATAAAGAAGCCGCTCTGGCCATCCTAAAGTATCTCCTCGGAGAATGGACTTTTTCAGAATACGCAGCTCCGTCACCATGCAGCGAAACGAATGCGGTTTGCACGGTATCCACTGCGGTCCGACCGCCGCCCCCCCCGCGCCTGGGCTTTTTCGATCTGGAAACCCAACGCCTGGCAGATGAGGTCGGAGGTTGGCACAACAAGCACCTTATGCGGGTTTCGGTGGCAGTCCTCTATGAAACTCACAGCGACAGCTTCAAAATATTCAGGGAAGAGGACATGGGATCATTCTTGAGGGAGCTGCAGACCCTCGACCTGGTGGTGGGCTTCAACATCGCCTCCTTCGATTATGAAGTTCTTCGGGCCTATGCCTCCTATGATCTCAGCACCCTTCCAACCTTTGACATGCTGCGGGAAATCCACCAGGTACTGGGGTTTCGCTTGAGTCTGGCGCATCTTGCCGAAAACAATCTGAGCCAGGCCAAGACCTCCGATGGATTGCAGGCGGTCAAATGGTTTCGAGAAGGCAACTGGGACTCCCTCATCGAATACTGTAAAATGGATGTTATCCTCACCAGGGACCTCTTCCATCGGGCGCTTGAGACCGGCTATCTCCTTTACTCCGATCGCCAGGGCCGAGTCTTGCGAATCCCCACTCCTTGGTCTCTGCAAGACCTGCTGCCTCATGGGAAGAGGAAGTGAACAGAACCTGCGCACCGGAATCATCACGCTCGAAAACAAGAAATAACCGCCAGCCTCTATCTGGTTGTTGAAATTCCGCCGCATTGATTTATAATCGGTTGTAATTGTGAAGAGAGCTGCTAGTGAAATTTTTGCTTGCGAGTCATTTGCGATTGTTTTGTCGCTGATTGCCCGCGTCAACTTCATGCTCTGAACGGGCAATCAATAATCAGTCGGTTGTTTCCCGTGTTGCGCTTGAGGAACCAAAAACTGAACCCAGATATGAAGTCAATTCGTACTTCCAGAGACTTTAGTTGTGAAGTCCCGGGGATTCCCATCCCCGCTGCTGAAGCGAGGGGTCCATGCTGGTTCCCCAGACTGGCGGGGGAAGAGGAATCCTGGTTTGCCCTTTACGTTCAGGTGAATCACGAACGGGAGGNCGCAAACCGCCTCGAACAAAAGGAAATTGGATCCTTCCTGCCGCTGATGGAGTGCTGGAGCAAGCGAAAGGATCGCAGGAAGAGGGTCTCGCTGCCGGTGTTTCCGGGCTATGTCTTTGTCCGGGCCATCCTTGACAATTATACTCACGTAGAAATCCTCAAGACACCTGGAGCTTTGACCATTATCGGCAATTCTGAGGGACCCCTTACTATTCCCCGTTTCCAGATAGAGAACCTGCAAACCGTAATCAACTCCCAGAGTCCTCTTGCTTTGAACCCGTATCTGAAAGAGGGTAATTGGGTGCGGGTCATTCGCGGGCCTTTGGCGGGCTGTACGGGGATCCTGTTGAGGCAGAATCCCAAAAAGGGGAGACTGGTGGTAAACGTTGACATTATCTGCAGGTCCGTCAGCGTGGAACTCGATGTGGAAGACGTGGAAGCTTCCATACCTCCACCCTTAATCGTTAGCTGAGCATTGCCCTTTCATCCCTCACCTCCTATCTCAAAATTATCTCCACAGAGAAACCCGTTCGTCATGGCACCTGGCGTCATGACGACGGACCTCATGACCGGGGGGTTCGCAAAGCCGGTAATCCCTCCTGCCTCCCTTTTGAACAAGGAGGGCTGAGGGGGTTCATTCGGGGGTCTTGGATGAAAACGAGCTGGTGGAAAGGCAACAGATGATCTGGACGGAAGAAGCAAAACAGGCCGTATCCAGGGTCGCCT
>JGI20214J51650_10000433_pt1 | contig 25788 bp, 23 predicted proteins | sample WetSurMetagenome_FD_51650 | JGI IMG/M metagenome (IMG submission 51650) | reverse complement strand
TTTTAAAACGACAGCAAAATTACATCTTTTCCATTGTAATCTGACTTTCGCTGATTCCAAGATCTGACAGGTGTTTAATTATCGCCTCCATCATGGGTGGTGGTCCGCATAAATAATATTTTTCGGTTTTTGGTGATATATACTTCTTAAGAAACTTATCGGTAATAAATCCATATGAATATCCTGCAATCTTTTCTCCGGAGAGTATGTTTACAAATGATTTCCCTAAAAGGTGGGATAATTCACTCTCAAGTATTATATCATTCTGCGTTTTATTAGCGAAGATCAGGATATTTCCATCAACAAGATTCTTTTGTTCAAGATCCCGCAGAATAGATATAAAAGGAGTTATCCCTGCCCCGCCGGCAATAAACATACCAATACCATTATAGGCAATATCTCCCCATACATCCCTTATAATCAATTCATCACCCGGTTTTATCTTCCCAAGTTCATTTGTTATTCCATTATGATCTGTATAAATTTTNATTGTAAATTCCAGATAATCAGTTGAATTAAGACAGGTAAAAGTAAACGGCCGTTTTTCATTTTTTAATTCCGGTGNATTTATGGAAACGTCTGTTGCCTGCCCNGGTATAAAGGAATATCCTTCAGGNTTCTCAAACCTGAATCTTTTTACATTATGAGTAAGCTGTTCAATACTTAATATTCTGACTATATGTTCTTCCATGTAAATGCAGTTTTTTTCACGATTTATAGTATTGATAGTTAAGGACATGTCTTTCTGAACTCATCGAACCATTTCGTAATCCAAAATATGACAGGCAGGATAAAATCATTATTAAGTACAGATTAAATTTTGTCAATTTTTGCAGCAAGGATGAAGTCGTTCTCTGATAGTCCATTAACAGAATGGGTCCAGAGTTCCACAACTGCTCTGCCGAAAAAGATGTGTAATACCGGGTGATGTCCTTCTTCTTCCGCAATATCTGCTACTTTGTTTACAAAGTCAATTGTATGACGATAGCTTACAAACATAAATTCTTTCGAGATCTTACTGTTGTCAGTAACTTTCCAATCGGATGAGATCTGCCTTTTTAATTCTGAAACCTCTTTTTCAGTTAAGGGAGGAATGCCACCTTCGCAGGGTACGCATTTTTTCTTGCTTAAATCCATAGTTATAAAATATTTTTTCAGACTGATATAATATTTTAAAACAATTCAGAGATTAAATAGTTCTCAGGCTCAAAAATGTTACATAATTTTGGCTTTCAATATATTTGAACAGATTAATCCTATGCTATCTCTGACAGAAATAACAGACGACAAAACCGAATGCCTGCTTTGTCCACATTACTGTAAATTAGGTGTTGGCAAAACAGGAATTTGCGGAGTCAGAAAAAATACTGGTAAAAATATCGAGCTGATGACTTACGGTGTTCTGTCGGGATATGCTCTTGACCCTGTCGAAAAGAAACCTTTATATCATTTTTTCCCCGGCCATAAAATTTTATCCATCGGTTCATTTGGTTGTAATCTGAGATGCGATTTTTGCCAGAATTTCCATATATCACAAAAAGTACCTGAAAGCCTTGTAACTGAAAAACCAATACCCAGAATCATCCAGGATGCACTATCCACTGAAAAGAACATCGGCATAGCATTTACATACAATGAACCTATTATCTCCTTTGAGTACATGCAGGATGTTGCTTTATCAGCCAAAAAAGAGGGTTTATACACAGTTATGATCAGTAATGGATATGTTAATAGTGAACCTCTTAATGCTATATTGCAATTCATCGACGCATTCAATATTGATCTGAAAGCATTCAATAACAGTTTTTACAGATTGCTGACAGGCGCTGATATAGAGCCGGTTAAAAACAGTTTGAAACAGATTGCACAATCGGAAAAACATCTCGAAATTACCACTTTAATTATTCCGGGACTGAATGATGATGAAAAGGAGATGGAGCTTCAATCAAAATGGATAGCGTCTGAGCTGGGAAAAGATGTACCTTTTCATCTCAGCAGATACTTCCCCACCTACAAGAGAGACAACCCTCCCACTCCTGAAAATACTCTCATGCGACTTTTCGAAATTGCTTCTTCATATCTAAATTATGTGTATTTGGGAAACAGCCATTTAAAGTACGGCCAGAATACAAAATGTAATAACTGCGGAACAGAAGTAACAATAAGATCAGGCTATAATACAGAACTGATAAATCTGGATCAAAACGGGAAATGTACCTGTTGTGGTAATCTGGTTTACAAGAACTTTACTTTTTCTTAGCAGTTAAAGTGCTCAACCTTTCAAACAACTTGTCAACACCGGTGAGAAGATCTTTTTCCACAGACTTATAATAAGCTTTTACTATTTTAGGATTATCCTTGCCATCGGGATTGTTAACTCTGGCAATCAGATCGTTTCTGAATTCAACTGCGTCCGATATAAGGACAGTTAATTCATCAGACTTATTTTCAGGATGAATATTGGAAAATACAAAACAATCGGAAATCACTTCAAAAACGAGGTAATCAATATCCTTTTTCAGTTCTCTTATGCTTGCCATATCAAAGATGTTAAAATTAATGAGGATGCAAATATAATAATTTATCGTTCAATATGTTCTAAGTAACTTCATTATTCAGATCTAAACTGACCCAGACTNGCTTCAGCCTTTTCGATATAGAGCTTTCTAAGCTTCTCAACCATCGGAAGTCCGACTTTAAAGTAACTATCACCGATACAGCAAAAAGGTAGAACTATCGGCGAAGTGCCGGTCATAAATACTACTTCGTACTTATTTATATCATTGACATTGACACAAGAAAATTCTATCCTGATTTTATTTTCGTTACAGATCTGAAGAATATGTTTCCTGGTAATTCCATTTAGTATAACGTTGTCGGGTGCAGTAACAAGGGTTTCCCCTTTCAGAAAAAATATATTAGACCGGCTTCCCTCAGTAATCAGATTATTCTCATTTACCAGAATAGCCTCATATCCACCTTCCAGAATAAGCCTATGATATATAGATGACCGAAGTCTGTGATTAATTACTTTCGATTCAGGGTCCTTGCGCTCAGCATTAAACAGGATACCCTTAACTCCATTTCTGTATTGCAAATCTGTAGGATAAACAGGTTCAATATAATAGACAAGCCAATTATTTATCCCATTATTATAATTAAATACAATCTTCAGGTTCGACTCCCGCTTCTTGTCAGACCTTGTCAGCAAAATGATGGCTTTGCGAAGTGCCGGCAAATCTGCAAGGAACTCCTTTTTTTGCAGTTTTAAGCTTGTTGAAAGCCTCTCCATATGATCGAGAAAAAAAACAGGAATTCCCTTTGTCAGCCTCAGAACCTCATAAACAGAATCACCTTCGTAAACAAGCGAGTTACTGAACATTTCGGCTGTTTGAACAGCCCCGTTAAGTATGAATTTTTTACCGTAACATTCATTCATGATAAGCAGATCTTATATCTGCAAAAATACAAACTATATCAGTTAATCTGGTTTCAATTCTGGTTATATTCGTAGTTCAATTCAAAGGAGATTTAACAGATGTACGCGATTATTGATATTGAGACTACGGGTGGCAGNTCACGAATTGAGAAAATCACAGAAATNGCTGTATATCTGCATGATGGAAATAAAATTACNGATGAATTTAATTCGCTTGTCAATCCTGAAAGGAATATCCCCTATTTCATCACAAACCTCACAGGAATTACAAATGAAATGGTTGAGGATGCACCCCGTTTTTATGAGATAGCCAAAAAGATTATTGAACTGACTGAAGGACGGATCTTCGTTGCTCATAATGCCCATTTTGATTATTCCTTTATCAGACAGGAGTTTAAGTCACTTGGTTTCAATTTCAAGAGAAATATTCTCGATACTGTCTCACTCAGTCGTAAACTTATTCCCGGGCACAAGTCTTATAGTTTAGGCAATATCTGCAAAGAACTTAACATATCAATAAACGGAAGACACAGGGCAGCCGGAGACGCGTTGGCAACTGTAAAGCTGTTTGAGATTCTTCTTTTAAAAGATAAGGAGCTTAGTGGTACCAGGTCGTTACTTCTGAAAAACACAAGAATATCGAAACTAAATCCAAAACTCGATATTGAAAAAGTTGAAAGGGTCCCTGAAGAACCCGGAGTTTACTATTTCTATAATGAGAAAGGTGATCTGATATACATTGGAAAAAGCAGAAACCTCCAGCAAAGAATCCGGACCCATCTTTCAAATAATGCGACCAATCGTGCAATGGAAATGCGTGATCTTATAGCAGATATCGACTGGGAAATTACCGGTAGCGAGCTCATAGCTCTCCTGAAGGAATCGTATGAAATTAAAAGTAACAAACCTGTATATAACAGGGCACAACGCAGGACCGGATTCCAGTGGGGTATATTCAGTTTTATGGATTTGAATGGATATCTCAATTTCCGTTACGGACAGATTAATGATGATGAGATACCTGTTTCAGTGTTCACATCAAAAGAAAAAGCAAAGGCTAAATTAGGTTCGCTTGTTGAAAAATATACGCTATGCCAGAAGTTATCAGGACTATATGATACGGAAGGAGCATGTTTTCACTATCAGGTCGGAATGTGCAGGGGCGCATGTATTGGAAAAGAATCTCCCGGAGAATATAATGAAAGAGCAGGCAAGGCCACAGAAGAATTTGTTTTTACACGACGTAACTTTTTTATTATTGATAGTGGGCGGGAAGTTGACGAGAAATGCGCGGTTAAGATTGTAAACGGGAAATATGCAGGCTGGGGATACTTTAACATAAATGATATGGGATTCGGTCTTTCTGCGATACATGAATGCATAAAACCCTCGGCAGACAACAGCGATATACAGGTAATTCTGAAATCCTATCTGAAGGGGAACAGGGTAGAGAAGATTATTGAGTTCTGAGACCAACATATTCCTATGCCTTTAGATATAACCCCCAAACCCCATAGCCGTCAACCTAAGCTCTGGGGATGAGTGAGAAACTGCATAACAAAGTTTCCCCCCGCTTTGGCGGGGGGTGGTCGGGACGATTGATTATCTTGTATATACAGTATTTTCTTTCCCGACCGGGGTGGTTGATTCATTGATTTCTTCTTACCTTTATTGACATGAAAAGCCAAAACCTCTTTAACAGGAAAAGTCTTAATTTCTTCAGATCATCACTTAGGAACAATCCATTTCTGCTGAGGCCGAGTTATGGAACAAGGCCTTGGATTCTCAATACTGAGCAATCAACCACCCCGGCCGGTATCAGCATTTGTACCATAATTAAAAAGTGGTCCGGCCACCTCCCGCGAAGCGGGAGGAAATGTATCAAGCATATATTCAATACTTTACAATCTGTTTTGTACTAAACTCTCTCACTATTTTACTATATTCAACTCCTTAGGTTGACGGCTATGCCCCAAACCCCCCAGGGGGGGCTTAAAAGAAGCTTTCCAAACCACCTAATAGGCTTAAGAATAAATAAGTAAGTAAGAACGACGAACAAACGAACAACCGAATAGCGAAGTACGAAATTCTGCATTCTTCATTCGTTTGTTCAATTGTTCTTAATTTCTACTCTTATAAGTCCCCCTTGGGGGATTTAGGGGTAAAAACCATAAAAACTGATATAGCTTGGAATTAAAAAGTATAAATTGACTAGCGATTGGATATTTATTCATGAAACCGGTACCCAATCCCCGATTCGGTAATGAGTAATTTAGGTTTAGCAGGATCCTCTTCGATTTTTTTTCGAAGCTGTGCAACAAACACCCTTAAAATCTGCGTCTGTCCGACATATCCAAATCCCCAGATCTCTTTTAAGATAGCCTGATGAGTCAATACCCTTCCTGCATTTTTTGAAAGCAGAGCAAGCAAAGCAAATTCGGTAGAGGTAAGTTTTAAAATCTCCTCATTTTTGCGGGCTATATGATTTGCCAGGTCAATGGTAATAGAACCAAAAACCAGAATCGGATTAATTTCAATACCCTTACTGTGCCTAAGGGCAACCCTGATACGGGCCAGCAATTCCATTGTTCTGAAAGGTTTGGTAATAAAATCATTTGCCCCATTATCAAGAGCATCAATTATATCATCTTCCGAATTTTTTACCGAAAGAACAATGACAGGTTTCAGATACCATTCCCTGATTTTTTTTAGGATCTCTATCCCATCAGTATCGGGTAAACCAAGATCAAGAATTATTAGTGAAGGATGCTGTGTGGCAGCGGCAACAAGACCCTCTTTACCGGTAGCGGCTTCTGAAATCTTGAATCCGTTTGAGGATAGTGTTATTTCCAGTAAACGGCGAATCTGAACTTCATCATCAATTACCAGTATTGTCTCGGGTACGTTCATTCAACATTTGTTTGTCGCCAAGATCAGATGGAGGAATCTCAGTTGGTATTTTAATAGTAAACTTGGCACCTCCATTTTGTCTGTTTTCAACAGTTATTGTTCCCTTGTGAGCCTCCGTAAATCCTTTTGCTATTGAGAGACCTAATCCGGTTCCCCCAGCTTTAGATCCTTCGACTCTGTAAAACTTGTTAAAGATAAGAGATATTTCCTTAGCGGGAAAGCCCGGGCCACGGTCCATAACCTGCAAAGTCAATATTCCATTGTCATAAAACGCTTTAACCCTCAGATTTGTTGAAGTATAAGCATATTGGGTGGCATTATAAATGAGATTATACAAGACCTGTTCCATCAATCCAAAGTCGAGCTTTACAAAAGGCATATCATCAGGGATGACAATATGAATATTAAATGGTTTAAGCTCATCCTGAAGACTTTCAGTGACCTTATTTACCAGGTCATGAATATCGCACCAGTCCAAACGTGGAGTAATTCTTCCGCTTTCCAGTCGCGACATATTCAGTAGATTTTCAATTAGACGATTTAATCTTTTTGAAGCTTTGAATATTTCATTTGAAAGTTCTCTGGATATTTCCTCAGGGTGTTGTGTAGTAAGCAAAGAGTCTGATGCACCCATAATTGTTGCAACAGGGATGCGTAATTCGTGAGAAATAGAATTAAAAAGGGTCTTGTAAAGTTTATCTGATTCGTTTAACAGGAAGGCCTGCTTGGCCATATTACGCAGATATTCGCGTTCAAACTTACCAGATATCTGCGAGATAAAAGTCTCCCAGAATTGTTCTTCACCCTGTGTAAATACAACTTCCTGTTGAATCGCAACCACTCCCAGGTTCATCTGATTTCCTTTTAAGGGATAGAATGTATAATTTGATGATGGTAATGTATCTGTATGTTTTCCGGCTTTCGTTGAGTGTTGGAATGTCCATGAAGCGACACTCATATCATTTTTTGATATGGTAAAATTTCCATTTTTCTTATTGGTGTACTCCAGATCACCTGAATCACTCTTAAGCAAGATCCGGCTTTCAAGATGGAAATACTTTTTAATGTCATTTTTTGCAATAGTAATTACCTCATCAATACCTGTGGCTGTAGATAGTTCCCGGGTAAGCTGATACAAAGCATTTGTTCGCTCCTCCCGAATCCTTATTTTCTTTTCCTGTCTCCTGATTCTTGATGTCAAAACGCCGCTTAACAGTGCGATAATGAAAAACATGATGAGCATCAGCATGTCTTCCGGTTTATCAACGTGCAATGTATATGGCGGTGGTATGAAAAAGAAATCCCAGATAAGTGCACTCATCGTTGCAGCTAACAAGATAGGACCAGTCCCGTAGAAGAATGCAAGAGCTGAAACAACAAACAATAAGGCGTATGATACAACCTGGTATCCAATAAAACTCTTTAAAGAAAAACAGATTATTGCGGTAACTATAACAGTTAATGAGGCAATTAGATATTGCCGGATATTGGAGGTAAAGGATGGCAAAGAGACTTTTTCCTTAAACCTGTCTTTCGACTGAATATCCGAACCTAAAATATACACATCAATATTACCGCTATAGCGTATCAGCCGGTTCACAAAATTCCCGAGTCGTAATAGGGTGAGCAGGTTACGCACTCTTGGTTTGCCGATGATAATATGTGTTATATTTTCTTTTTGTGCAAAATCAACGATTGCCTTAACCATGTCGGTATTTGTAACAAACCTGAATTTGATACCGAGTTGCCGGGAGAGTGTAATATTTTTATTTAGTTGATCACTTTCTTTTGCATCAGGCTTGTAAGATGTTTCAACATATATTGCCTGCAGATCAGCTCCCATTGTATAAGATAGGTTTTTAGCCCATCGGAGCAATTTGGCAGATTGCTGGGTATGACTTACTGCAACGAGAAGATGTAATCCTGATTTCCAAGGACCTTTGATACGCTTACGTTGCATATATTCGTGCAACTGCTTATCGACACGGTCCGCAACAATTCGCAGGGCCATTTCACGAAGCGCTGTAATATTCCCCTTCCTGAAGAAACTCTCTACTGCTTCTTTCGATCTTTCAGGCGCATATACTTTCCCTTCAGCAAGTCTTTGCAGAAGTTCGTCAGGAGTAAGGTCAATGACCTCAATTTCATCAGCGTTTTCGAAAATCTCATCAGGCAGTGTTTCTCTCACAATTATACCTGTAATCTGTGCAACAGTATCTGAACGACTTTCGAGATGTTGAACGTTTACTGTAGTATAAACATTAATGCCATTATCAAGAATCTCCAGTACATCCTGATATCTTTTTGCGTGTCTGCTCCCGAGAGCATTTGTATGCGCAAGTTCATCAACCAGTACCAGCTGGGGATGACGAGCGATTATTGCATCCAGGTCCATCTCGGTAACACTGGTTGTTTTATACTGATAAACCTTTCTCGGAATCAGATCAAATCCATAAACCAGATCGGCTGTTTCCTTCCTGTTATGCGTTTCAACATAGCCAATAACAGTATCGCAACCTTTCGATTTCTCTGCCTGTGCTGTCTGAAGCATAGAATATGTTTTGCCAACTCCGGCACACATTCCAAAGAATATTTTCAGTTTACCCCGCTTACTTTTTTCTTCTTCTAATTTGAGAGAAGCCAGAAGCTCATCGGGATCAGGACGAATATCATTATTGTCCATCTGATCTTACTTTTTTTCAAATTTTGAAATTAATGCTGCTGCCTGTTCTTCTGTAGTTTTTAAACGAAATAACATTTTCTTCAACTCTTCAATATCAGCAGGGTTTATGCCCTTCAAAGTTTCTTTCTGCAAAGTTACAGACATTTTCTGCTTGTTTTTATTTAAATTATCAGCCATTTCGTTCACAACCAATGAAATCTCGCGGAATTCATCATTTCCATCGAAATAAAGCCTTTGTTCAAAATCACTTGCAACAATCTCCTTCAGACCATGGTAAAGCTGAAAGAAACGTCTGTTAAAATAAGAGGCAAAGCTAAAGGTAAAACTCATTCCAATTAAAAAGCACATAGTGGCAAGGATTGTCATTTTTGTTAGAGCGCTATGTGAAAAAGCCTTTGCATCATCTGTCTTGACTTCAAGCGCTTTACCATTCATTTGTGAAAGAATTGACAATTGCTGATACAGATTGGCTGATTTGTTATGGAGATAGAGCAAACCTGCAGCCGATTCAGATGATTTTGCCAAAATCTGCAGTGAATCTCTGTATTCAAGATAATTTAACTCGATACCCGAAACCAGTTTATCTTCTCCTGGTTCAGTGATATTATTCTTTTCAGATCGAAGAGACAAGTTTATTTGTTTTAGTTCTTTTGCAATTTTCAAAGTATCCGGAACTCTTTTTGTTAAAAAGCAGGTAGTAATTTCCTGATTGATGTTCATTAATCCCTCCGTCATCTCGCGTGCATAAACAACGGATATAAAATTCTCCTTCAGAATTGCACCTGTCTTGGCTGAGAGCTTATTCAGGTAGAAACCTGAGAAAACTGCTAATACTGATATGATTACAAATAAAAAAATCATACCCAGGGTAAATCGTGTGCGGATCGAATGTTTCATAACATTTATATTACTGGTTACTGGTCACTGGTTATTGGTTAGAGATTTTCTTATTGGATTTTATTGAGTTCTAAATTTAATACTAATACATTGATCCTTTGCTCACCTAAGAAGGAAAACTGTGGATATTCAGTCAGTTCTTTAATTTTTTTCAGAAGCTTTTCTTTTTGAACTTTATCGAAGTGCCTGGCCAATGAGATTCTTTCTACCTGCATCGAAGCTGCCTCAGGTGAAATATGAGGATCGAGACCGCTTCCCGATGCAAATGCCATTTCCTTCGGAGTTGACATCGGGTTGTTCAATGAATTCATTTTAGCAAATAATTCTCTCCTGGCCCCAACCAGTTTTTTCAGAGTATCGCTTGTTGGTCCATAGTTTGAAGCTCCCGATGGAAGGGGATTATAGCCAATTGCTGAAGGCCTCGACCAGAAATAAACAGAGCTATCGAATTTTTGGCCAATCAGCTCAGAACCTATGATTTTACCGTCTCTGAAAATCAGACTGCCATTAGCTTTTGAGTGAAAAGCCAGCTGTGACATCCCGGTCATTAAGAGAGGATACATTATACCAGTCAGAATTGTCATTAGAAGCAAAAACTTAATAGCTATTTTAAACTGCGTTTTCATTATAAATTCATTTTTCGGTTTATATTCTCCATTTTCTAAATCATATGTACAAAAACAAGTAGCATATCGATCAGCTTAATCCCCAAAAATGGTACAATAATTCCCCCAATACCATATACAACAATATTAAGTGCCAGTACTCTGTTTGCTGATATAGGCCTGTATTTCACACCTCTTAAAGCAAGTGGAATAAGAGCTACGATGATAAGTGCATTGAATATTACAGCACTTAATATTGCACTTTCCGGCGAATGAAGTTTCATAATATTCAGTACTCCGAGCGGAGAAATGCCAGAAGATGTAACATAGAGATATGTAGCTATTGCCGGGATTATGGCGAAATATTTGGCCACATCGTTGGCAATACTGAATGTTGTCAATGCTCCTCGAGTCATAAGCAATTGCTTTCCGGTTTCAACCACTTCAATCAGTTTTGTCGGGTTGCTGTCGAGATCAACCATATTTCCCGCTTCACGTGCTGCCTGGGTACCTGTATTCATTGCCAGTCCAACATCGGCCTGAGCAAGAGCCGGTGCATCATTTGTTCCATCGCCAATCATTCCTACGAGGTGACCATTTGCCTGCTCTTCTCTTATGCGATGCAGTTTATCCTCGGGCTTTGCTTCGGCAAGGAAGTCATCAACCCCGGCCTCAGCAGCTATAGCGGCTGCGGTTTGCGGATTGTCGCCTGTTATCATAATTGTACGGATGCCCATCATTCTAAGCTGAGCAAACCTTTGTTTAATTCCCCCTTTAACAATGTCTTTCAGATGGATAACACCCAGAACCTGGTTATTTTCTGCTACAACCAGGGGCGTGGCACCCTGACGTGAAAGCTCAGTCACAGTCCCTTCCACATTTTTTGGAAAGAAACCATTATTGTTTTCGATGAATTTTTTTATTGCACCCGAGGAGCCTTTTCGTATTCTTCTCATCTGACCTTCTGGATTTCTGAAGTCGAGACCACTCATACTGGTCTGGGCAGTAAAAGGAACAAATACGCTATCCATAGTCTGCATTTCGCGCGCTCTTATATTGAATTGTTCTTTAGCCAGGACGACAATTGACCGGCCTTCGGGTGTCTCATCAGCAAGTGACGCCAATTGAGCTGCATCAGCAAGCTGCTCTTTAGTAAATCCCTCTGCAGGAATAAATTCTGTCGCCATGCGATTCCCCAATGTAATAGTTCCTGTTTTATCAAGCAGCAAAACATCTGTGTCACCTGCAGCTTCAATTGCCTTCCCACTAGTGGCAATAACGTTTTTACGCAGCAATCTGTCCATTCCGCTTATACCTATTGCACTCAGCAAACCGCCAATCGTTGTTGGGATAAGGCATACAAGGAGTGAAATCAGAACTGGAAGACTTAAGTTGTGATTTGCAGGGATGCCTGATGCTTTCAAACTATATCCGAAATATGCAGGTAAGGAAACAACTACCAACAGGAATATAATGGTTAGACCAGATAAAAGTATGATCAATGCAATTTCATTAGGAGTTTTCTGCCTCTTGGCACCTTCAACCAGAGCGATCATACGGTCAAGAAATGTAAACCCTGGTTCAGAAGTTATTTTAATTGTAATTGTGTCGCTGATCACTTTGGTTCCACCTGTTACTGCGCATCGGTCACCGCCGCTCTCGCGAATCACAGGAGCAGATTCGCCTGTAATAGCTGATTCATCCACACTGGCAATGCCACTTATCACGTCACCATCAGCAGGAATAACATCTCCGGCATCACAGATTACAACATCGCCTTTTCTCAGATCATTGGCAAGAACAATTTCTTCCTTATTATTGAAAAGCTTACGAGCTTTTGTCTGAGTACGGCTTTTTCGTAAACTATCAGCCTGTGCCTTACCTCGGCCCTCCGCAATTGCTTCTGCAAAATTTGCAAATAAAACTGTAAACCAAAGCCAGAGTGTTATCTGAAAGTTGAAGTTAGAAAAATGACCGTTTAATATATCAGTAAATAAAACTACTGTTGTCATTAATGCTCCGATCCCAACAATAAAAATTACCGGATTTTTTAACAGTACAACAGGGTTAAGTTTTATAAAAGAGTCTTTTAAAGCAGTAATGGCAATTTCCCTGGTAAAAAGCTGACTCATATTTCGTTTTTCCATAATATTTATCACTTAGAATTAAAAAGTAACCCCAAGATTCATTAAAAAATGTTCGACTACAGGACCAAGAGCAAGGGGAGGAAAAAAAGTTAACCCCCCCACAATAAGAATCACACTTATTAACAGCATAACGAACAGCCAGTTGTCGGTTCTGAATGTACCAGATGAAACAGGTGTGATCTTCTTAAGTCCCATACTACCGGCTATGGCCATAACCGGGATTATAACTCCAAAACGACCTATGAACATTCCGAAACCCATCATAAGATTATAAAAAACAGTATTTGCGTTCAGGCCTCCAAAAGCACTTCCATTATTTCCGGCTGCAGAACTGAAAGCATATAATATCTCCGAAAGTCCATGTGGTCCTGCATTACTCAAACTCGATATTCCTGCAGGAATTGAGCAGGCAACAGCTGAAAATAATTTTATGACTATGCTCGGTGCAAGAATGGCGAGAATGGCCATTTTCATCTCGAAAGCTTCTACTTTCTTACCAAGGTACTCAGGTGTTCTGCCAACCATGAGGCCAGCTATAAATACAGTAAGGATTACGAAAATAATTATTCCGTATAAACCTGAACCTACCCCCCCAAAAATGATCTCGCCCAACATAATATTGAACATGGCTATCAATCCGGTTAATGGAGATAAACTATCGTGCATTGAATTAACCGAACCATTTGATGTAACTGTTGTAGTTTCAGCCCAGAGAACGCTGTTCATCGCTCCAAACCGGGTTTCTTTTCCTTCCATTGAGCCTGAAACATTCAGCACATTATTATGACTATATTCTGCCCAGAGTGATACTGACAAACCTATTGCAAACAAAATGAACATAGTAATAAAAATTGCCCGTGCCTGTCGTTTGGACTTCATATAATATCCGAACGTAAATACCAGACCAGCTGAAATAATGATAATTGAGAGCAACTCTAAAAAATTGGAAAAAGGAGTCGGGTTTTCAAAGGGATGAGCACTATTTGCTCCAAAGAATCCTCCTCCGTTTGTGCCAAGTTGTTTAATTGCGATCTGCGATGCGGCCGGACCTAACGGTATAACCTGTTGGGTTCCCTGTAATGTGGTTGCCTTGACAGAATGCGAAAATGTCTGTACAGCACCCTGTCCTACCAGAGCGAGAGTGAGAATAATGGAGAGAGGTAATAATACATAGAGGATAATCCGGGTCATATCGGTCCAAAAATTTCCAATAGCATCTGTTGTCTTTCTGGTCAGGCCACGTATCAGGGCAAGAACAACTGCAATTCCTGTTGCTGCGCTGACAAAATTCTGAACTGTCAGGCCGAGCATCTGTACCAGGTAACTAAGGGTATTTTCGCCACTGTATGATTGCCAGTTGGTATTGGTAGTAAAACTCATAGCGGTATTGAATGCGAGATGCCACGAAACATTAGGCAGTTTCTCGGTATTAAGAGGCAAATATGATTGGAAAAACTGTAACAGAAATAAAAGGACAAATCCAAACAGGTTGAAGAGGAGCATTCCGTACATATAGGTTTTCCAGTTCATTTCCTCCTCACTCTTAACTCCTGAGACCTTGTATATTAGTGCTTCCAGCCATCCAAAGACCGGCTTCATAAAATGGTTTTCACCCATAAATACTTTTGCCATATACTTGCCTAATAAAGGCGATAAGACAATTAGAAGTACCAGAAATATTATCAGTTGAATCGCTTCGTTCATTTTTGTATTTTATTTAAAATTTATCAGGCCTCAATAGAGTGTATCCTAAATAACCCATAATAAGCAGGGCTATAATTCCTCCGATAAGATAACTTACAGGGCTATTCGAGACAGCAGTATCTGTTTGGACAGGTACAGCTAAAAGTGACATAAATGATACTGGAATTTTTGTTTTCATAATGTTTTCTCTTTATCTATGATACGTCAGAATGTTATGCCGAATATCAGATGTATATAATCATTCCTGGAATATGTAGCAGAAGGATTAATAACTAAAGTAGCTTTAAGTGGTAAAGAAAATGTTTCATTGATTTTTAGCTCTTTTGTAAAACTTGCACCAATATTGACTATTGAAAATGTCTTCTTTGCGGCACCAGGATCAAAAGATGTTACTCCGTTATTATTATAAAAACCCNCCCATGGAGTAAATCCGAAAAAGAAACTGGCAGAGCCTCTGGAATAACCTAATTCAATATAGGTCGAAAATGCCTGCCTGGTTGAATCTTCAGATTTCTTATCGAATCCGTAAAAGAAGGTATTCCATGAGATGCTGACCGGTAAAGATTCATTGCCTGTAAAGCCTATAGTACCTTCAAACCGGTGTCCTGTTTCCCTGTTCTTATAATTAAAGTAATTTGTCTTTTCAAAATTCCAGTCATAATCAGTAACCGCAAGTTTGAAATGGTGCACAATTACAGAAATGCAGGCGTCAATCTCTTTATAGCTACCAGTGAAATCTGTTGATCCCCATACGCCAATTTCAAGATTTCCCTTTGTATATGCTAATGTTGGCTGGATGTTGGGGGTTGGACTTACAGTTGCCATCGAACCGCGCCAGACATAGCTACTTACAAGATCTGCTGTAACTTTAAAAGGAGGAGTATGTTCAGAATTCTGTGCAATTATCAGAATGTTTGTAAAGGACGATAAATTGATGAACAAAATAAGCAAGAGAGATTTAGTTTTCATATTCAGAGAATTTTAATTGTACAAATTTGCGACGGAACTTATAAAGGTTTTATAAAAACGAGTATTAATCTATAAAGATTTCATAAATATGGGATCAGAAATCCGAAGAAATTAATCATGTTGATAATGGTCGTGACCATTCACAATGCACCAGCGAAAAATAACAGAGGTGATTCAGAGGAAATTTTATTCAATTTTTATCGGGAAAATAACGATCGGAATACCAAACTTGAAGAACCTCTTCTGAATGGAAAAGATAGTATGATTATGAAGCAATTTAGAAAGATAAAATGTTTTGGAGAATACAAGTTGACCACCAAAGAAAGCAGCTCCGGATAATCTTGGTCTTAATCTTTTAATTATTCTGTATATCTCATTTACAGGATCTGTTCCAATTGTCCAGAGACTCTTGCCATACAATCCAAATTGGTTAGCGACAGTTACATATTTTTCGCCATCCTCTTTTACCTGCTTTGTAAAATGGTCGAGTTCCACTGTTCCCCGGTAAATCTTCGAATTGATAATACCAATTCTTACGAATACTATATTGCTATAAACACCTTTAAAATTTTCGAGAATTCGTAGAAATGTATATAATCCTGTTCCACCGAATCCGCTTACTAATATAATTGCAGTTTTACCTTCTTTGTCAAACTTAATTTTTTTCACATGCATATCTGCACAGGGTCGTTGCCCAATAAGATTTTCTATTTCTTTATAAGCATTTAATCTGAGTTTCTGCAGTTTTACAGCTGTCTTAAAATAGTGGCGTTTAATATTGATTGCCAATAAAATCAGCAGACCTGTAATAAGCAAAGTGATCCAGCCACCTTGTCCAAATTTAAGAATGATCACTGATGCAAGGATGAACGATGAAAGAATAAGTCCAATACCATTAATAGCTAGTTTTCTTCTCCATAATAATTCCTTTCCCCTCATTTGCCACCAGTGTTTTACCATTCCTACCTGCGAAATGGTAAATGTTATAAATACATTGATACTGTATAATACCACAAGCAGGGCAACGGATCCTTTAGATATAACCATCAGAATAATAGATGCAGTTCCCATAAGGAGTACACCATTCATTGTTACAAGTCTATCGCTGAGTGAGGCAAATCTTTTGGGAAACCAATGATCGATCGCCATATTAGCCATTATTCTTGGACCATCAATAAACCCTGTTTGTGCAGCGACAAAAAGTAATGCAGCTTCAGAGATGAGGGTAATAAGGATAAAACTACCCGACCAGAAAGGACCCCAGTTTGAAGTAAGATTTCCTAATAAGACAGCATTCAGGGTTTTATGCGTATCAAGCTGAACATTAAAGAGCATATAACAAACCATTAAACCTAATACCATAAAGGAGAGAGAAGCTGCCATTAATCCCATGGTTTTGCGCGCAGTTGACACCTTGGGTTCGCGTAATATCGGCATGCCATTGCTTACCGCCTCAATTCCTGTATAAGTTCCTGCTCCCATACTGTATGCACGGAGAATTATCAAAAATGTTGCAAAAAAACCAAATTGAGATACTGTCGAATGTATTTCATTAGTAGTCTGACTCGCAACAACAGAAAAATTGTGTGATTTAATAATTATTCCATATAATATTGCAATTACATGTGTAGTAATGAAAATAATAAAAATGGGTGCAAGCGAGAGAACAGATTCCTTTACCCCTCTCAAATTCAACAGGATAAGGAAACAAACTCCAATTACAGCAAAAGTGAGTTTATACACCTGCAGTCCGATCGGAAAATAGCTAAAAATGGCGTCTGCGCCGCTGGAAACCGATATTGTAATTGTCAGAACATAGTCGATTATAAGAGCTGAACCGGATATCATACCGGTTAAAGGAGATAAAAGTTTACTGCCGACAAGGTATCCTCCACCTCCATGCGGAAATAGACGGATAATCTGGTTATAACTTGAACTAATGATAATAATCGTTAATACTGACCCAACGGCTACAAAAACTGCTAAACTCGTGTGTCCCTGAAGATTCCGGAAAGCTTCCTCAGGTCCATAGCAAGATGATGAAATACCATCTGATCCAAGACCTATCCAAGCAAAAAAAGCTACTAAGGTTAGCTTGTGAAATAATCCTTTATCCTGAATAGCTTTAGCTTTTCCAATGAAAGTATTTTTTAATTTGTCAGTTAACGAAAAACCTTCCATTGATTGCTCCATCTCGCTCCTGGTCATACTCCCCTGTTATCAAAATTCAGCTGCAGATTTTATAATTTTTAGCTCATGAAATTACGATCGCGCGAAAATAGCCGATGATCTGTAAGGAATGTATAAAGAATGCCAATTAAGATATAAAGATTTTATAAAGATCCAGGGAGAAAAGATAAATCCATAAACCACAAATAACACAAAGTTGGCACAAAGGACGCAAAGAAAAGAGAATGAGAAGAGGAGTGTGGAATAACAGGAGATTTAAATCCGTGTTAATCCGTGTTATCCGTGGTAGAAAAAGTAAAAGAAGAAAAGTAATATTCAAAAGCAAAATACTATCGTTAATGTCTTTTTCTTTATATTTGTTTATGTTACATAATAACCCTGACAAATGCCAGTTTTCACCAGAACAACCAAAAACCTGATAATCAAGATCGATGAATTCTTTGATGATATAGATCTCGGACTTCTTGTTTTCAGAGAAGGTATTAAGGCCTACCTTGAGAAAGATATGGATACTTTCAGAAGACATCTTCAGAAGGTTGATCTTCTTGAAAACAATGCTGACCGGCTACAGAGAGAGATTGAAAATGAGATGATTACTCACTCAATTTTACCCCAGCACAGATCTGAAGTAAGTACTCTGATAGATGAGCTTGATGAGATAATTGATGCCATTAAGAGTTCGATGAATGAGATTAACATCGAAATGCCGGAAATACCATCAACACTTAATAAAAATTTCATCAGCCTTACAGAGACTTCGATAAATGCAGCTGAAGAACTGATCCCTGCTGCCAGNGCATATTTTAAAGCTCCTTATACTGTAAGAGAAAAGCTGCTTAAGGTCTATTATTTTGAAAGTGAGACCGATAAATTATCATTCAGTACAAAACGAATAATTTTCCAGGAGATGCCTGCGCTTGATCTGGCCCATAAAGCTCATTTAAGATATATCATTCATCATATTGAGAATATTTCCGACCTGGCCCAAAAAGCTGCTGACCTGCTTTCGGGTATGGCGATTAAGATTGTGATGTAAAACGACTCACGACACAGGACGCACGATGAACGGGTTTGCCCGGCTTATACAGTTTTCCGTGAGTCGTGTGTTTTGTGTCGTGAGTCCATTGATTTATTAACTGATTAACATCATATTTAATATGATACTTTTCTTCCTGACAAGCGGTCTCTTCCTGGGCTGGTCTCTCGGTGCAAATGATGCCTCTCATATTTTTGGCTCAGCTGTAGGATCAAAAATGGTTACTTTCAGGAAGGCTGCAATAATAGCTTCTGTTTTTTTCATTCTTGGAGCCGTTCTCCAGGGTTCGGGCACCTCTCATACACTCAGTAAACTCGGATCAGTTGATGCTATTGGGGGATCATTCACTCTTGCTCTGGCAGCTGCTATCACTATCTACATGATGACAAAATTTGCTCTTCCGATATCCACTACCCAGGCAATTGTTGGTGCAATTATCGGATGGAACTTTTTTACTGGCAACCATACCGATAGCGCTACCCTAGAGAAGATAGTTATTTCCTGGATTGCCGGCCCATTGATAGGAGCAGTTTTTGCAGTACTTCTATATATTGCAGTAAAGAAATTCAAGAATGCATCAAGAATCCATCTCATTCGTTTCGAGTCGTACATTAAAACCGGACTGATTGTTGTCGGGGCTTTCGGAGCTTACAGCCTTGGTGCAAACAATATTGCAAATGTAATGGGTGTTTTTGTGCCCGCTTTTCATCTTAAGGATCTCAATCTCTGGATTTTTACACTTGATTCAAGTCAGCAATTGTTACTACTGGGCGGACTGGCAGTTGCTTCAGGAATAATTACATATTCCTGGAAAGTTATGGCGACAATAGGAAATAACATTGTTGAACTTTCATCGGAAGCTGCTCTTGTTGTTGTGCTGGCTCAATCAATGGTCCTTTTTATATTTTCATCGACAGGACTCTCCAATTTATGCGTCAGAATCGGACTCCCTCCCATTCCAATGGTTCCCGTATCAAGTTCTCAGGTTATTGTCGGATGCATCCTTGGAATAGGATTATATAAAGGGGCAAGGAATATTAATTTCAAAGTGCTTGGAGAAATAGGACTTGGATGGATAATATCTCCTGTAGCTTCAGGGCTGCTTACATTTTTCATGCTGTTTTTTATGAAGAATATTTTCGGAATAAATGTCGGGACAAAAGTAAGCGAAGAAATTCCTTCATCCGGACTTACAACCGGTCTGGCAGTAAGCGGTCAGGTTGATGTCTCGGTCATCATTAAATACCTTCTGCTTGGTTTGTTCATCTTTGGAACAATTGGAATTGTATTCTACATACTTCTTGAAAATAAGAAGAGAAGAGAGATGCAACGATCAGAAGAGAAGTTCTGGAAGAATATGAAATGAATTTTCTACTGATTTTCACCCCTAAATCCCCCAAGGGAGACTTTTAAATCCGTTGCTTCTCTCAGCCCCCTTTAGGGGGTCCCGATAGCTATCGGGGGGGGCCGACACACTACAGAAAAGAATATTTCCTCCCATAATCCATCATCTGACCCAAAAAATCATCCACATAATTTACTTTTACGTCGGTCATTCTCCCATCTGGATCATATACAGGGATCAGATCAGGATTGACAAATCCAGTGTATGGTGCCAACTTAAGTTTTTCGTATCGTTCCAATATCTCAGCATGAAGTTGCGGATCAACCTTTACCCCAAAATTCTCAATTATCATTCTGGCTCCTTCATAATCTCCTTCGGATTTTATTCGTTGTATCTCATTGAGCATCATCCCAAAAAGTTCTCTGAGCTTAAGATAATCGTTTATTATTAAATAAGTCTTTCCATTTTTTTTGAAAAGTTTAACAACCTTTTCTTTTCTGCCCTTTTCATATACCCAGTGTGATATAGCGGCTCTGTTCCTCATGTGCGCTTCCTCGATATTTTTTCCCGGTTGTATTCTGACCATCTGAGTCAGTATTCCATTCCGAAGATATGCATCATATGAAGCTCTGGCGGCATCATCATCTGGAAGGAGACCAAGCTCGATCATCTTTCTGTCGGCCANGAAATATAAGGCAAAGAGATCGGCACGGGCTTCTTCGATAGTTGAGGCATAATTTTTAAGAGAAGAGGGATCAGTGCCTTTTGCCAGTTTGCCACTGGCGTGTCCGACACATTCATGCAAATCAGTATGCAATGCATCAGCTATCGGTCCGTATTTCTTTATCCTGTCAACCTCTGACTGATCAGCAGCAAATTCTTCAAGGAACCCATTTCCAATTGAAGTAATATCATATGCTTCAGCTATATTCGACAATCTTACTGATTTTGATCCTATATCTTTCCTTATCCAGCTCGCATTCGGAAGATTTATCCCAAGTGGTGAAACAGGGTAACAGTCGCCTCCAAGCATCGCGATATTTATTACCCTGGCTGCAACACCTGTTACTTTCTGCTTTTTATAACAGTCAGGAATGGGAGAATTATCTTCAAACCACTGTGCATTTGCAGTGATAACAGAGATTCTCCTGGTGGCATCAGTATCTGTATAATCAGCAATTGCTTCCCAGGTAGCTTTCATTCCAAGCGGATCGCTGTATGTTTCAATGAAACCGTTATTGTAATCTACTCCGGATGAATTGTTCTGAACCCAGGCTACATTAAAATCATCCCATTTTCTAAGGTCTCCAGTTCTATAAAATTCAATAAGTATATTAAGCTCCTTCATTTGCAGCTCTGAGTCTGAAACAGTAATTGCTTTTTTAAGCCAATAAATTATTTGATCAATAGCTTTTCCGTAAAGGCCACCTGATCTGTAGACCTCTTCAATAATTTTATCGTCTTTCCTGATGACTTTTGAATTAAGTCCCAGGGATACAGGCCTGGGATCAGAAAGATCAGTCTTGCCAGCATAAAAACATTCAACTTCTTTCTGATTCACATCCTGATAAAAATTTACCGACGATTCCGAAACCATATCGACGCCTGATCGCTGTTCAATTTTTCGTTTATAAATATTTTCATTAAAGATAATCGGCGAAAGCAGTGAGATCAGCTGATCAACCGTCTGATCACTCTCTAAAGGAAGTTTACTTACCTCCGTTCCTTTTATTAGATCTTCCAAATAAGCTGAACTAAAGCCAGGACTAAATTTATCATTCGAATAATGATGATGAATGCCGTTCGCAAAAAATACCCTCTTCGAATAAACCAAAAAAGCGTCATATTCCTTACATTTTTTATTTCCGGAATAGAAGCTTAAGATCGCCTCAATGGTTTTTCTGATCTTCAGATTGAATCTGAAATTCTGGTCCCATAAAATGTCTCTGCCCGACAAGGCAGCCTGTCCAAGATAATAGAGAAGTTCTTTTTGTCGGGAAGTAAGCAATTCAAAGCCGGGAAGTCTATATCTGAGTACCCTTATATCCTTAAACTGATCCACAAAATAATCGAAATCGTTAATGTTTCTGGTACGTGATCGAATGATATTTTTCATGAACCCCTCCAGTTTCCAAAAATATTTAAATTAAAAATTCAATAAACCGCAAAGGTCGCAAAGATTTATCGCAAAGGTCGCAAAGAATAAAAAAAGATTAATTTCCCTTTGCGTTCTTTGCTTTACTTAGCGTACTTTGCGGTTAAAGAAAACACTTATGAAAAATATTATTGAAAATTTAAGGAAGGAACTGATTAATAATGCTGATGAGAAGACCAGAATATCAGGTGAACGATATTTCAAGGAAGAGGTGAAGTTATATGGACTAAAGTCAGCTGATGTAAGTCGTATTAGTAAAGAATATTACAAAGAAATTGTTGATAAAAGTAAAATGAATATTTTCGATCTGTGCAACGATTTATGGAAGTCGGGATTTATGGAGGAGTCATTCGTAGCCTGCAACTGGTCGTATAATGTGCACAAACAATATGAGCCTTCTGATTTCAGTGTTTTTGAATACTGGGTCAATAATTATGTTGGAAACTGGGCATCATGTGATACCCTTTGTAATCACAGTGTCGGGACTTTTATAGAGATGTATCCGGAATATCTGTCGGGTTTGAAAGATTGGGCTAAATCGGCAAACCGATGGGTTAAACGAGCATCGGCAGTATCGCTGATCATTCCGGCAAGAAATGGCAAATTTCTGAAAGATATTTTCGAAATAGCTGATATTCTTCACTCCGATAAAGACGATATGGTGCAAAAAGGTTGGGGTTGGATGCTCAAAGCAGCCAGCCAGTCACATCAGCAGGATGTATTCAGATATGTTATGAGCAAAAAAGCTACAATGCCCAGAACTTCACTCAGATATGCAATTGAGAAAATGCCGGTTGAATTAAAAGCACAGGCAATGGCAAAATAACGGGTTTGGATTTATAACTTTGCATTATTAAATGATTTATTAATGAAAAGTATTATTTCTTTGGTATTCGCCTTTCTTTTTTCTTCAGCTTTATTTTCGCAGGATAGAATAACCGGTCACGATTTTGCCACAAGATCAGAAGTAATAGCACGCAACGGAATGGCCGCTACCAGTCAGCCGTTAGCGACTCAGGTAGCTCTCGACATACTAAAAAAAGGGGGCACAGCCATTGATGCTGCTATTGCCGCTGATGCAGTTTTGGGAGTTGTTGAACCAACTGGTGCCGGGGTAGGCGGAGATATTTTTGCAATAATATGGAGCTCCGAAAAAGGAAAGTTATATGGGCTGAATGGAAGTGGCAGATCTCCACGCTCTCTCAAGCTTGAGTATTTTAAGCAAAATGGATTTCAGTTTGTTCCATCATATGGCCCTTTGCCTGTTTCAGTTCCTGGGTGTGTCGATGGCTGGTTTGAGATGCACGACATGTTTGGCCATTTACCAATGAAGGATATCCTTCAACCTGCGATCTATTATGCCAGAGAAGGATTTCCTGTAACAGAAGTAATTGCATATGCTCTTAAACAAGGGACTGAAATCCTGAAAGAATATCCAAACATAAAAGAAGTATATATGCCTCAGGGCAGGACTCCTTCAAAAGGCGAAATATTCAAAAATCCTTTACTGGCTAAAACCCTCGAAAAGATTGTTAATGGAGGAAGATCTGAGTTTTACCGTGGAACCATTGCACGGGATATTGCAGCGTTTATGAAACGAGAGGGAGGTTTTCTGACCTATGATGATCTGTACCGTCATCACTCAGAGTGGGTCGATCCGATTAGTACCATCTACCGCGGATATGAGGTATGGGAACTTCCTCCAAATGGTCAGGGAATAGCTGCACTGCAGATGTTGAACATACTTGAAGGATTTGATATCGCCGCAATGGGATTTGGATCAGCTGATTATATTCATGTATTCACCGAAGCAAAGAAACTGGCTTTTGAAGACCGTGCCAAATATTATGCAGATCCCATCTTCAGCAAGGTACCTGTATCCCAACTTCTGTCTAAAAAATATGCGGCTGACCGACGGAAACTTATCGATAGGGAAAAAGCTGCCAAGATATATGATCCTGGCAGAATTGAAGCGGCCAATACTATTTATCTTACAGTTGCCGATAAATATGGCAATATGGTTTCACTTATACAGAGTAATTACAGGGGAATGGGCTCAGGAATGTGCCCTACCGGACTGGGATTTGTTCTTCAGGACAGGGGCGAGATGTTCAGTCTCGAAGAAGGTCATAATAATGTATATGCTCCGGGAAAAAGGCCATTTCATACAATAATTCCTGCATTTATTACTAAAAATAAAAAACCATGGATCAGTTTCGGAGTGATGGGAGGAGATATGCAACCGCAGGGACATGTACAGATTGTCGTTAATCTTATAGATTTTAAGATGAATCTTCAGGAAGCAGGAGATGCTCCCAGGATTCACCACATTGGATCATCTGAACCTACCGGTCAGCAGATGACAAATGGCGGAATATTACTTCTTGAAAGTGGTTTCCGGACTGAAGTGATTCAAAAACTTATGTCGATGGGTCATACTGTTCAATGGGACCTTGGAGGATTTGGCGGTTATCAGGCAATTATGTGGGATGATAAGAACAAAGTGTGGTTCGGAGCTTCAGAATCGAGAAAGGATGGACAGGCGGCGGGGTACTAAATAGCGTAGAGCTAAGCTTAGCGAAGTTTGTAACTTCGCTTCATTTCTATTGTAGTCTGTGACTACATTTTATTGATGGCGAAGTCACAGACTTCGCCAAGCAATTGCAAAAGGGTTCAGGATATAATCCCCAGCAGATCCATCACCCCATTAATGAATGTAAGTGGGTGAACCGGGTTACCAGGCACATACAAATCAATCAGATTCTTTTCAATAAAACTTCTGTCAAGAGCGGGGCTGCCTTGAAAGATACCACCGCTTATTGCATCGGTACCAGCCAGAATAATAATTTTGGGTGATGGAACTGCATTATAGGTAATTTCCAAAGGCTCAGCCATATTCTTAGAGACAGGTCCTGTAATTACAATCCCGTCGGCATGACGTGGTGATGCGACAAATTCAATGCCATATCTGCCCATATCAAAATTTACATTTCCGCAGGCATTAAGTTCAAGTTCAGTACTATTATCACCCGCGGCTGAAACCTGTCTCAGTTTAAGTGAACCACTGAAAAGTCTTCGGATCTCCTTCCTGATATGATCAGGATTGAGCATTAATGGTGAATTCACACCCTCAGCTATAATAAGCCTGCTCCTTTCATTGGCAGAAAGTTTGTAATCAGTAGTAAAATGTATCTTCCCCGGAAAAAGTCTTTCACAATCCCCGCAGAATGTACATTTACCCAGGTCAATTCTGACCGGCTGTAATGAGATTGCATCTGTCGGACAACAATCAGCAAGAATTTTCTCATCTACTTTAGCCAAACTGATTTCAGGACGTCCCCTGAATATACCGGGAACCGTTGCGTTTCTTAGATCTGGTATATATTGTTTTCCCTGATGGTATAGAATCTTTAATGTCTTTAACATTGTTGTCGGCTTTTAGTTTTTACAGGTCATGTCCGCAATATGACAGATCAAAACTTTTATTACTTACAGGAAAATCAGAGATTTCATTATTTCTTACCGCCAGTGCCAGAGCAAGCCAGTTNTGAAATGAAGGATCCTTGATCTTATATACTAACATTTCTCCATCTCTATCAGTAATACAGACATGGCAGATCTCACCTCTCCAGCCTTCAGTCAGGGAAATTCCGAAGTAATCGGGTTTGAGGACAATAGGTTGAGATTGAGGTTGAGGTTGAGGTTGAG
>JGI20214J51650_10000432_pt1 | contig 25795 bp, 16 predicted proteins | sample WetSurMetagenome_FD_51650 | JGI IMG/M metagenome (IMG submission 51650) | reverse complement strand
GCCAGCCCTTGCTCGGCCTGCAGCCAGCGGCGGTAGAGGGTGATCCGGGGGGTGGGCGTCATCGGCGCGGGCTCGCTGTCATCGGAACGCCGATGCTAGCGACCCCGCCTGGGCCCGGGAATCAGTTGATGCTCGTGGACGCCGGCTTCTGCGCCGTCATCAGCCGGCCGATGATGCCCAGCTCTTCGTCGTTCGAGAACGCGAAGGGGTAGAGCGAGCGCTCGTCGGCGCTCGTCTCGGGCTGGCCGCCGAAGTCCGCGATCTGCTCGCGGATGTAGTCGAAGGGCAGCGACAGCAGGACTGCCGGCGCGTTGACGAAGCGGTTCAGCCGCTCCTCGCCGATCACGCGCGCGCCTAGCATGCGCTGGTAGTAGCGAACGTGGCGCGGGTTGACCTCCATCACGAGCGCGTCGTAGCCGCGCATCCGGTGCGCGACGATGTAGGCGACGTGAAACAGTGCCGCGAGCACGCGCTTGCTGCCGGTGTCGGGGTCGATCGCGAGCTTGGTAAATTCGCAGATCCGCTGGCCGTCGGCGCGCAGCGCAGCAATCTCGTCGGGGAAACCGTCCTCAGCGCTCAGGCCCTCGGGGCTGTCGAGCGCGACCGTGATCGTGCCGATGGTCTCGTCGTTCTCGCTCGCGGTGAGCGTGATGCGGTTGCTGGTCTGGTCGCTCGGCAGCGACACCGCGTGGTAGCCGCGCCAGGCGTAGCGCTCCTGGAGCAGCGCGTTCGCCGCGCTGCGCACCATGTACGAATCGGCCGACCGGATTCGGAACACGCGCTCGCCGCGTTCGCCATTGCGCAGCGGCGCGTCGACCCGCGCCATCTCGCTGCGCAGCGGGGTCGCGCCCNGCGGTGACTGCAATGGCGCCACGATGAGGGTGTCGGTCGTCATGATGTGGTGGTCTCTAGGGTTCCCATCGATGACCCGAGTCTGCCCAATGAGGCGCTCGCCAACTGTGTCAAACGTTAACGGTGCGGGGATGCAGGCGTGAAAACGCGCACGGGCGGGCGCCGAGGTGGTAACGAGCTGTTTGTGCGCTGCCGCAGAGCGGCTTGGCGCGGGGCGGTTCCGGCTACGCGCCGNCACGCCGGCGGCCCGGTTCGAGATCGACGAACTGCCACCAGTCCTGCCAGAACAGCGGCCGGCGGAAGCCGAGCAGCGCCGGCTGGACGAGGTCGTTGCTGAAGCGGTGCACCATCGCCTTGTAGGGCATGTAGGCGACCGAGATCTTCTTCGCCTGCAGGAACAGCGCGTCGCGCTCGGGGCCGTCGGGCAGCACTGACAGGCGCTCGTAGATCGCGTCGAAGCGCCTGGACTCGAAGCGCGCCAGGTTCTGGCTGCCGGCCTGCAGGCCGTAGAGCTTGGCCAGCGCATCCTGGCCGTCCGGGCTCGCCGCGGACGAGCCCAGCGCCCAGATCATCAGCTTGCCGGCGCGCGCGGCCTTGAGCTGCTCGGGCCATTTGCCGGGGAAGAAGCGCACGCGCAGGCCGATGCGCTCCATATCCTTCTGGAAAAGCTCGTCGCGCTGGCGGCTGAGCTGGTCGGGCTGGGTCGCGACGTCAAGCAGCAGCTGGCTGCCGTCGGGCCGCTCGCGCCAGCCGTCGCCGTTGCGGTCGACGTAGCCGTAGAGGTCGAGCAGCGCCATCGCGCGCGCCGGGTCGTGTTCGCCGTTCTCGCTCTTGAACTTCGGGTCGTAGCCGCTTGTGTAGGGCATGATGACCGATTGCGCCGGAATCGCCTGGCCGCGGAAGACGATTCGGATCAGCCGGTCGACGTCGATCGCCAGCCCGATCGCGCGCCGCAGCGCCACCTTTTCGGGTGCCATACCGCCGACCAGCGGGTCGGTCATGTTGAAGTAGGTGAAGGCCACGTCCGGGTTCAGCGTGCGCAGGCCGCGCATGCCGAGCTTGGCCAGGTTGGGGGCGACCTTGCCGCCGGGCAGCGCGAGGTTGACGAACTCGGTCGGCACGTTGATCAGGTCGAGCTGCCCGTTCAGGAACGAGAGCCAGCGCGGCTGCGACTCCTCGATGATCGAGATCTCGACGCGGTCGATCATCGGCAGGCGCCGGCCCCTGAACTGGCGCAGCAGCGCCTGGCCTTCGACGTCGTCGGCGCCGGGCTCGGCCTCGTAGCGAACGTCGCGGTAGTCGGGATTGCGCTCGAGCACGATGCGGCTGCTGCGCCGCCACTCGGCGAGCCGGAACGGGCCACTGCCCACCGGGTGACCGGGGATCGCGTCGCCGTATTTCTCGACGACCTCGCGCGCGACCGCGCCGAACAGGTCGCTCGCGGCGAGGAAGTCGAGCAAGCCAGGGCGCGGCTTGCGCAGCGTGAACTGGATCCGGTAGCGGTCGAGCGCGCGCAGACCTTCGATCGGGGTGTCGTAATCGAAGGGCTTGCGTTCCTTCAGCGCCTGCTCACGCCGCTCGGCCAGGCCGACGAAGCCGATGTCGAGCACGCCGCCGACGACCGGGCTCTTGTTAGCCGGGTCGACCGCGCGCGCGAACGCGTAGACGAAGTCCTGTGCGACGACCTCGCGCCGCCGGCCGCCGAAGGCCGGGTCGTCGGCGAAGAAGATGCCGCGATTGAGCGTGACCGTCCAGCGCCGGTAGTCGTCGTCGATCTGCGGCCAGCCGTCGGCGAGGAGCGGCCGGTGCTTGACCGGGCGCGCGAGGTAGTCGTAGGTGTAGAGCGCCTCGAAGATGTTCGCGGTCACGGTGCGCGAGTACAGGTCGACTATGCGCGCCGGGTCGAAGCCGGTCTCGGCGACGGGGAACGCGATGCGTAACGTCTTCGCCATCGGCGCGGCGCCCGGCGCGGGCGCGGCGAGGGCTTCACCGGGCGCACCGGCGGCGAGCGCGACCATGCCGCCGAGAGCCTGGCCGAAGCGGCGGCGCGGCAGATCCGTCATTCGGAACCTCGCCCGTGGGCGCTGCGCGCGAGCGCGGCACGGTCGATGGCCACGTACTTCCAGAACTCGCGCACGAAGATGTTGCGGTGGTAGCCGATCACCCAGGGCTCGGTCAGGTCGGTGTAGATGCGGTGCACGTGNTCCTTGTACGGCATGTAGGCGATGAGCAGCTTCTTCGCCTCGTCGATGAGCGCGAGCCGCTCGGGACCGTCGGGCAGCACGCGCTGGCGCTCGTAGAGCGCGTTGAAGGCCGGCAGGTCGAAGCGGGCCAGGTTGGACTGGCCCTTGCTCGGCCCGTAGCCGAGCGAGAGGAATGTGTCGGCGTCGGGCTGCGCCGCGTTCCAGCCCACGCCCCACATCATCAGCTTGCCCGCGCGCGCGGCCTTCAGCTGTTCGGGCCACTTCGCGGCCGTGAACTCGATGCGCAGCCCGATCGCATTCATGTTCTTCTGCCACAACTCGGCGAGCTGGCGGCTCTGCTGGTCGGGGCTGGTCGCGTACTGGAGCACGATCGGGCGACCGTCTGGCAGGTCGCGCCAGCCGTCGCCGTCGCGATCGACGTAGCCGTAGAGGTCGAGCAGCGCGAGCGAACGCGCACGGTCGAAGCGGCTCATCTCGCTCTTGAACTCCGGGTCGTAGCCCCAGACCTCGGGGCCGATCGCGCTCTGCGCCGGGATCGCCTGGCCGCGCCGCACGGTGCGGATCTCGCGGTCGATGTCCACCGCGAGCGCGATCGCACGCCGCAGCGCGACCTTCTCCGGCGTGTAGCCGCCGACGAGCGGATCCTCCATGTTGAAGTAGGTCTGCGCGATGTCGGCCCGCGCGTAGCGCAGCATCGTGATGCCGCGCCGCGCCAGGTTCGGCGCGAGCCGATTGTTCGGGAACGCGGTGTCGGCGAAGTCTGCAGGCACCTCGACCGCGACGTCCTGCTCGCCGTTCAGAAACGACAGCCAGCGCGGCTGCGGCTCCTCGATGATCGAGATCTGCACGCGGTCGACGAGCGGCAGGCGCCGACCCTTGAAGCGCGCGGCGATGGCCTGCAGCGCCGCGTCGCCGGCCGGCGGGTGTTCGTCGTAGAGCACGCGGCGGTAGCCGGGGTTGCGTTCGAGAACGATGCGCGAGCCACGCCGCCATTCGGCGAGCCGGAACGGACCGGTGCCCACCGGATGCTCGCCGACGCGGTCGCCGTAGTACTCGACCACCTCGCGCGCGACCGCCCCGGTGAACGAGCTGTCGGCGAAGTTGTAGAGGAAGCGCGGACTCGGCTTCGCGAGGCGGATCTGGAAGGTGTAGCGGTCGAGCGCGCGCAGCCCTTCGACCGGCGCGTCGTAGTCGAAGGGCTTGCGTTCGGCGAGCGCGCGCCGGCGCAGCTCTGACAGGCCCAGGATGCCGGCGTTCTCGAGGATGTAGAGGTTGCCGCTCTTCCAGCGCGGGTCGTAATGACGCTTGATCGAGTAGACGTAATCCTCGGCGACGAGTTCGCGCTTCTTGCCCTTGAACGCCGGGTCGTCGGCGAAAAGGATCCCGGGCTGGATATGAAAGGTGAAAGTGCGGAAGTCGGCCGAGACCTCGGGCATCGCGGTGGCGGTGTTCGGCCGCATCTGGCCCGGGCGCCCGAGGAAGGCGAATTCGAGCGGCGCCTCGAAGATGCCGCTGATCACGTTGCGCGAGTACAGGTCGCTGACAGGCGCCGGGTCGAGGCTCGTGATCTCGATTGGGAATGCGTAGCGCAGCTCGGTCGGCGCCTGGGGCGGCATCGGCAGCGCCGGGCCGCCAGCGAGCAGCAGGGTGAGCGCCAGCAGGACGGAACGCAGCATCGACTTCCGGCTCATCGAAAGACGCGCAGTCTAGGGCCTGTTCGCGCCTCGGTGAGGCACGCGCCGGCACGCGCCTTGCTGGCCCATGGGGTTGCGGGCCGGGGAACCCCCCGGCGGTGCACCGCAGGCCCCGCCCTACACTCGCGCAGTCGATTTTCCGGCCGCTACGCCAAGGAGTTTCCCGTTCGATGGCCGCCTACCTGATCCGGCGCCTGTGGCAGATGGTGCCGACGCTGTTCGGCGTCGTGCTGCTGGTGTTCGTGCTGTTCAAGCTTTTCGGCGGCGACCCGGCCGAGATCCTGGGCGGGCTGAACGCGAGCAAGGAGCAGATCGCCGCGATCCGCCAGGAGCTGGGACTGGACCAACCCTGGTGGTTCCAATTCTGGATCTTCGTCAAGTCGATCCTGACCTTCGACTGGGGCAAGAGCTGGGCCACCGGCGAGCCGGTCGGCCACCTTTTCGCGACCCGGCTGCCGGCGACGCTGACGGTGATGCTGCCGATCCTGGTGCTCGACGTGCTGCTCGCGATGCCGATCGCGATGTGGGTCGCCTACCGGCGCGGCTCGCTCACCGACCGCACGATCATGGTCGTCGCGACGGTCGCGCTGTCGATCAGCTTCCTGGTCTACGTGATCGTCGGCCAGTACGTCTTCGGCTTCCTGCTCGGCTGGTTTCCGGTCCAGGGCTGGAGCGATTCGACCTGGGAGAACCTGCAACGCTACGTGCCGCTGCCGGTGATGCTGGCGGTGGCGGTGGGCATCGCGCCGCAGACCCGGCTCTACCGCAGCTTCTTCCTCGACGAGCTAGGCCACGATTACGTGCGCACCGCGCGCGCCAAGGGCATGACCGAGGGCGTCGTGCTGTTCCGCCACGTGCTGCGCAACGCGATGATCCCGATCCTCACCAACGTCGGCCTCGCGCTGCCGGGCATCTTCGTCGGCTCGTTCCTGATCGAGGTCTTCTTCTCGATCCCGGGCCTGGGGCGCGAAGTGCTGCTGGCGGTGAACCGCAGCGACTACCCGGTGATCCAGGCGGTGACGGTCTACCTGGCGGTACTGACGATGCTGATCAACCTCGCGACCGACATCCTCTACAAGCTCGCCGATCCACGAGTCGTCCTCAAATGACGGCCGTGCTGACCGGCGCCCCTGGCGCGCTCGACGACGAGACCCAGGCTTCCGAGGGTGTCTGGCACGCGGCCTGGCGGCGCTTTCGTGCCGACCGCGTCGGCCTCGGGTCGCTGTTCGTCGTGCTCGCCTTCTTGCTGCTGATCCTGCTGTCGGCGACCGGGCTCGTGGCCAAGGACTGGCAGCGCGAGGTCGCGGTCGCGAGCGCGCCGCCGACCTTCATGGGTCCGGCGCCGCCGCACCACGACACGATCGAGGCCCCCAGCGGCCCGGACGTCGACCTCTCCGACGTCGACCCGCTCGCCCCGCGCTACAAGGAATGGGACGCGCTCGCCGCGAAGCTGCGCACCGCCGAAACGCCGAAGGCGCTGACGCGGCCCCTCGGCGCCGACCGCCTCGGCCGGGACGTGCTCGCCAAGACGATCAAGGGCACCGAGGTGTCGGTCTTCGTCGGCGTGCTCGCGGCGCTGGTCGCGACCGGCATCGGCACCGTGCTCGGCGCGTTCGCGGGCTACTTCGGCGGCAAGGTCGGCGACCTGCTCGAGTGGCTGTACAACGTGTTCACGTCGATCCCCGACATCCTGCTCATCTTCGCCTTCGCGGCGGTGTTCGGGCGCGGCATCGGCACCGTCGTTCTGATCCTCGGGCTGACCGGCTGGACCGGGGTCTACCGCCAGGTGCGCGCCGAGTTCCTGAAGCACGCCGGGCGCGAGTACGTGCGCGCCGCCGAGGCGATCGGCGCGTCGCCGCTGTCGCGCATGTTCCGTCACATCCTGCCCAACGTCAGCCACGTGATCCTCGTCCGGATGGGGCTTCTCGTCGTCGGCTTCATCAAGGCCGAGGTCATCCTGTCCTACCTCGGCCTGGGCGTGCCGGTGAACGAGGTCAGCTGGGGCACGATGCTGGCCGAGTCGCAGAGCGAGCTCATCCTGGGCATCTGGTGGCAGCTCGCCACCGTGACCGCGTTCATGGCGGTCTTCGTGACCGCGTTCTCGCTCATGGCCGACGCCGCGCGCGACGCGCTCGATCCCAGGCTGAGGGGGCTGGAATGACGACCCCTACGCTCCCTCCGGTCGCTGCCCCCCGAGGCGGCGCTTGCCATGGATCGGCCGAGCCGGATCCGCGCAAGACCTTGGTCAAGACACCCCCATCCGGTCTGGTTGCCGCATGACTGCTCTGCTTTCCATCCAGGACCTGAAGGTCGCGTTCCGGATGGGCCGGGGCGAGCGCGCCGAGGCGGTGGGCCGCCGCGATGTCGGCGTCAGCTTCGACGTGCCCGAGAACGGCAGCGTCGCGCTCGTCGGCGAATCGGGCTCGGGCAAGAGCGTGACCGCGATGTCGGTGCTGAACCTGTTGCCCGACAACGCCGAGCGCAGCGGCCGCGTCGAGTGGTGCGGGCGCGATCTGCTCCGGGCCTCGCTGAAGGATCTGCAGGCCTTGCGCGGGCGCGAGATCGCCTGCGTGTTCCAGGACCCGATGAGCTCGCTCAACCCGGTGTTCACGGTCGGCCAGCAGCTCTGCGAGCCGCTCGTCAAGCACCTGAAGCTGTCGCGCCGCCAGGCCTTGGCGCGCGCCGAGGAACTGCTCGGCGAGGTCGGCATACCCGAACCAAAGCGCCGCCTGGGCACCTACCCGCACGAACTGTCCGGCGGCCAGCAGCAGCGGGTGATGATCGCGATGGCGCTGGCCTGCGAACCCCGGCTGCTCATCGCCGATGAACCGACGACTGCGCTCGACGTGACGATCCAGCGCCAGATCATCGAGCTGCTCGCCCGACTCAAGGCGCGTCACCGGATGAGCCTGCTTTTCATCAGTCACGACCTTGCCCTCGTGGGCGAGATCGCCGACCACGTGGTCGTGATGCGCCAGGGCGTGGTGCGCGAGCAGGGCCCGGTCGCGAACATCTTCGAAGCGCCGCGGGACGACTACACGAAGGCGCTGCTCGAGTGCCGGCCGGCGCTGGACGGCAACGCGGCGCGGCTCAAGGTGATCGATGCCGCCGGCGAGGCCGGCGGCACCGGCGCCGGCCTCGCGCGCGCCAAGGACCCGGACGCGCCGGTCATCCTCGAGGTGCGCTCGCTCGCGAAGAGCTTCTGGTTGAAGACCGGCGTGTTCGGCCGGCGCGAGTTCAGGGCAGTGCAGGACGTCAACTTCAAGCTGCGTCGCGGCCACACGCTGGGCGTGGTCGGCGAATCGGGCTCGGGCAAGACGACGATGGGGCTGACACTGCTGCGCCTGTACGAGCCGACGCGGGGCGAGGTCCTCTTCGACGGCCGCAACCTGCTCGCGCTCGCCGACGCCGAACGCCAGGCGATGCGCCGGCGCCTGCAGATCGTGTTCCAGAACCCGTACGCGAGCCTGAACCCGCGCTTCACGATCGGGCAGACGCTGGTCGAACCGATGGCGATCCACCGCATCGGCCGCGACACCGCCGAGCGCGAACAGCGCGCGCGCAGCCTGCTGAAGAAGGTCGGCCTCGACGGACGGGCGTTCGGCAAGTATCCGCACGAATTCAGCGGCGGCCAGCGCCAGCGCGTCGCGATCGCGCGCTGCCTGACGCTCGAGCCCGAGGTGCTGGTGCTCGACGAGGCGGTGAGCGCGCTCGACGTCTCGGTCCAGGCGCAGGTGCTGAACCTGCTCAAGGACCTGCAAGACGAGCTGGGCCTGAGCTACGTCTTCATCAGCCACGACCTCGCCGTGGTGCGCTTCATCAGCGACGAGGTGCTGGTGATGAAGGACGGCGTCGTCGTCGAGCAAGCGAGCGCCGAGCAGATCCTGCACGCTCCGCAGCAGGAATACACGAAGCGGCTGCTCGCCGCAGTGCCACGGGGCTGGCAGCGCGTCGCCTGATACCGCGGGCGCGTCGCTGGCAGGGCCCGACACTTGCCCCTATGATCGCAAACCCTTAGGGCCCCCGAAGGGTCGCCATCTCGCGGCCCGGCCCGGTGTCGTTGCCGCCGCTCGCCGATGAGTTCCCTGCTGTCCCGACCCTGGTCCCTGACAGGCGCCCTCGCCGCCACCGCACTCGCCGCCTGCACCACGGTCGGGCCGGACTTCACGCCGCCCGCGGCGCTGCCGATCACCACCTACACGCGCAGCGCGCTGCCGACCTCGTTCGGCGGCGCCAAGGGCAGCGCGGCGCAGCAGCTGGTCGTCGCACCGCGGGTGGCGCCGGACTGGTGGACGAGCTTCGGCGCGCCGCGCCTGGACGCGCTGGTCGCGCAGGCCTTGCAGAACAGCCCGACGCTGGCCGCCGCCGAGGCCACGCTGCGCCAAGCCGAGCAACTCTACGCTGCGCAGGCCGGCGCGACGCGCTACCCGACGGTGGGCGCCCGGTTCGGCGCGAGCCGCAACGGCACGAACGCGGCCGCCACTGGCCAGCAAGGCGAGACGACCCGGATCTACAACCTGGTCAACACAGGCGTCGCGGTCAGCTACAACTTCGATCTTTTCGGCGCCAACCGGCGCGCGCTCGAGGCGCTGGCGGCGCAGGCCGACGCGCAGCGCTTCCAGCTCGCCGGCGCGCGACTAACGCTCGCCGCCAACGTCGTGACGACCGCGATCACGCGGGCCCAGCTGGACGCGCAGATCGAGGCCACCGAGGCGATCGTGCGCGCGCAGCAGGCGCAGATCGAGATCGCGCGCAAGCGCTTCGAGCTCGGCGCGATCGCGAAGCCCGAGCTGCTGACGCTGCAGACCCAGTTCGAGCAGACTCGCGCTGGCCTGCCGCCGCTGCGCAACGCGCGCGCGCAGGCCGAGCACCTGCTCGCACTGCTCGCCGGCGAGGCGCCGGCGGCGGCCGGGATCCCGAGCTTCACGCTCGCCGAGTTCAAGCTCCCGGCGCAACTGCCGCTGGTGCTGCCGTCGGAGCTGCTGCGACAGCGCCCCGACATCCAGGCCTCGACCGCACTGCTGCACGCGGCGACGGCGCAGTACGGCGTCGCGGTGTCCAACCTGTACCCGCAGATCAACCTGAGCGCCAACCTGGGCAGCCAGGCTCTGAGCGCCGGCGCGCTGTTCGGCCCCGGTTCGATGGTCTGGTCGCTCGCCGGCCAGCTCGCCCAGCCGCTGTTCAACGCCGGGCTGAAATCGGGCGCGAACGCGGCCGAAGCCAGCCTGCACGCCGCCGGAGCGAACTATCAGCAGACCGTGCTGCAAGCCTTGCGAAACGTCTCCGACGCGCTGCGTGCGCTCGACGAGGACGCGCAGACGCTGCAGGCTCAGGCCGCCGCCGACGCGTCGGCACAGGGCGCGCTCGAGCTGGTCGTGCAGCAGAACCGGCTCGGCGGGGCGAGCCTGCTGCAGCTGCTCGTCGCGCAGCAGCAGGCGCAGCAGGCGCGCATCGGCTTGATTGCGGCGCAGGCTCAGCGCCTGACCGCGAGCGCGGCGCTCTACCAGGCGCTCGGAGGCGGCGTCCTCGACGTCCCGGCGCTGGCTGCGCGACGCTGAGCTCGATCGAAATCCCCACGCAGTTCCGGAGTCACGGATGACCCAAGGCACGACCAAACGCATGATCGTCATGCTCGTCATCGCCGGCGCACTGGGCGCCGGCGTGGTCTGGTTCCAGCACTTCAAGAACGGCATGATCGCGAAGGCAATCGGTGCGCGCGCGAACCCGACGCAGACGGTGTCGACGCTTGTCGTCGGCGAGGCCCTGTGGCAGCCCAGCGTCAGCGCACTCGGCAGTCTGAGCGCGAGCCGCCAGGCCGTGCTCGGCGCCGAGGTCGGCGGTCTGGTGACGGCGCTGCACTTCGACTCGGGCCAGAAGGTGCGCGCTGGCAAGCCGCTGGTCGAGCTGAACCCGGCGCCGCTGCGCGCCCAGCTCGCGCAGCTGCAGGCACAGGCGGCGCTGGCCGAGACCAACCTCGCGCGCGACCGCGCCCAGCTCGCGGTGCAGGCGGTGAGCCAGGCCGTCGTCGACGCCGACAGCGCGGCGCTGAAGAGTGCGCAAGCCCAGGTCGCGGTGCAGCGCGCGTTGATCGCACAGAAGACGGTGAGCGCGCCGTTCGACGGCCAGCTTGGCATCCGCCAGGTCGACCTCGGCCAGTACCTGGCGCCGGGCGCGCCACTGGTCACGCTGCAGAAGCTCGATCCGATGGAGGTCGACTTCACCGTGCCGCAGGGCCAGATCGGGCTGATCCGGATCGGCATGACGGTTAGCCTGAGCACGAGCGCGGCGCCGGGCCAGACCTTCGCGGCCACGGTTTCGGCAATCGAGCCACAGATCGACAAGACGACGCGCAACCTGAAGGTGCGCGCGCGCGTGCCCAACCCGCGCGGTGAGTTGCTGCCCGGGATGTTCGCGACCGTCGACGTGAGCGCCGGCGCGCCGCAGCGCTACGTGACGCTGCCAAACGCGGCGGTCGCCTACAACCCGTACGGCTCGACGGTGTTCGTCGTCAAGCAAGAGGGCAAGGGCGCCGACGGCAAGCCGCTACTCACCGCCGAGCAGCGCTTCGTCACGACCGGGTCGACGCGTGGCGATCAAGTCGCGATCGTCGCCGGGCTGAAAGCCGGCGAAGCGGTGGTCACCGCCGGACAGCTCAAACTGCGCAACGGCTCGCGCCTGGTCGTGAACAACAGCGTGCAGCCCTCGGACAACCCGGCCCCGCAGGTGCCCAACTCCTGAAGGCCGAGCGCGCGATGAACCGCAAATTCACCGATCTCTTCATCGGCCGCCCGGTGCTGGCCGTGGTCGTCAGCCTGGTGATCCTGGTGCTCGGGCTGCGTTCGGTCGGGTTGCTGCCGGTGCTGCAGTACCCCTACACGCAGAACGCGGTGGTCACGGTCTCGACCGCCTACCCGGGCGCCGACGCGAACCTGGTCGCGAGTTTCATCACGACACCGCTCGAGAACGCGATCGCGCAGGCCAACGGCATCGACACGATGACCTCGTCGAGCGTGCAAAGCGGCAGCACGATCACCGCAAACCTGCGCCTGAACTACGACGCCGACAAGGCGCTGACCGAGATCAACACCAAGGTCAACTCGGTGCTGAACCAGCTGCCGCCGCAGTCGCAGAAGCCGGTGCTGTCGGTAAGCATCGGGCAGACGATCTCGGCGATGTACATAGGCTTCTACAGCGACGTGCTGGCGCCGAACCAGATCACCGACTACCTGACGCGCGCGGTGCAGCCACGGCTGCAGTCGGTTGACGGCGTGCAAACGGCGCAGATCCTGGGCGCGAAGAACTTCGCGCTTCGCGCCTGGCTCGAGCCGCAGGCGCTGGCCGCGCGCGGGCTCACCGCCGCCGACGTCTACGCCGCGCTCGCGGCCAACAACTACCTCGCTGCGACCGGCACCGCGAAGGGCCGCATGGTCCAGGTCAACCTGTCGGCGAGCACCGGGCTGAACTCGCTCGACGGATTCAAGAACATGGTCGTCAAGGCGACCGGCGGCCAGGTCGTGCGGCTGCAAGACGTGGCCGAGGTCACGCTCGGCTCGGACGACTACGACAGCTCGGTCGCTTTCGACGGCAAGACCGCGGTCTACATCGGCATTCAGGTCGCTCCGACGGCGAACCTTCTCGACGTGATCGCGCGCGTGCGCAAGGCCTTCCCCGGCATTCAGGCCGAGCTGCCGGCCGGGCTGCAGGGCGCGATCGTCTACGACTCGACGAAGTTCGTGAACGCGTCGATCGACGAGGTCGTCAAGACGCTCGCCGAAGCAGTGCTGATCGTCACCGCGGTCGTGTTCGTCTTCCTCGGCTCGCTGCGTTCGGTAGTGATCCCGCTGGTCGCGATCCCGCTGTCGATCGTCGGCACCTTCACCGTGATGCTGGCGCTGGGCTACTCGGTCAACCTGCTGACGCTGCTCGCCATCGTGCTCGCGATCGGCCTCGTTGTCGACGACGCGATCATCGTCGTCGAGAACGTCAGTCGCCACCTCGAGGAAGGGCTGTCCANGGTCGACGCCGCGGTGCTCGCTGCGCGCGAGCTGGCCAACCCGATCATCGCGATGACGGTCGTGCTGGTCGCGGTCTACCTGCCGATCGGATTCATGGGCGGACTCACCGGCGCGCTCTTCACCGAGTTCGCGTTCACGCTCGTCGGCACGGTGGTGATGTCGGCGGTGATCGCGCTCACGCTGTCGCCGATGATGTGCTCGCGCCTGCTGCGCGCGCCCGACCCGCAAAGCCGCAGCTGGCAGGACCGGCTCGTACTGTTCCTGGACCGCAGCTTCGATCGCCTGCACCGGCGCTACGAGCGCAGCTTGCACGGCTCGCTCAACTTCGTCGCCGTGACCGCGGTGATGGCGCTCGTGATCCTGGGCTCGATCTACTACCTGTACTCAACCTCGATGTCCGAGCTCGCTCCGCAGGAAGACCAGGGCGTGCTTATCGCGATCTCGTTCAACAACCCGACCGCGACGCTGACGCAGCGCCAGCTCTATTCGGGCCAGGTCTTCGACAGCTTCAAGACATTTCCCCAGACCGACCACGTGTTCCAGCTCAACGTACCCGGCCAGTCGATCGCGGGCATGGTGCTCAAGCCCTGGGACGAACGCAAGCAGACCGCGACCCAGCTTCAGCCGCAGGTGCAGCAGAGCCTGTCGCACATCGCCGGCTCGCAGGTCGCGTTGTTCCAGCCGCCGTCGCTGCCGGGCGCGAGCGGGCTACCGGTGCAGTTCGTGATCACGACGACCGAGCCATTCTCCAAGCTCTACGAGGTCTCGCAGAAGTTCCTGCAAGAAGCGCTGAAGAGCGGGCAGTTCATCTTCCTGCAATCCGACCTGCGCATCGACCTGCCGCAGGCGCGCATCACGATCGACCGCGACATGGCGGCCCAACTCGGGCTGTCGATGCAGGACATCGGCTCGGCGCTGTCGGCGATGCTCGGTGGCGGCTACGTCAACTTCTTCGAGCTCGACGGCCGCGCCTACAAGGTGATCCCGCAGGTCGAGCAGCGCCAGCGCCTGAACCCCGAACAGCTCCAGCACTACCAGCTGCGCACCGCCAGCGGCACGATGGTGCCGTTGTCCACCGTCGTCAAGCTGACGACGACGGTGCAGCCCGAGACGATCAACCACTTCCAGCAGCTCAACTCGGCCACGATCCAGGGCGTGACCATGCCCTTCGTCGCCCAGGGCCAGGCGCTGGACGACCTCAAGACGCTCGCGAAGACGGCGCTGCCGGCGGGCTACGGCTACGACTTCGCCGGCCCGTCGCGCCAGTACGAGCAGGAGTCTGGCGGGCTGGTGCTGACCTTCTTCTTCGCGCTCGTGATCATCTACCTCGCGCTGGCGGCGCAGTTCGAGAGCTTTCGCGACCCGGTGATCATCCTCGTCTCGGTGCCAATGGCGATCTCGGGCGCGCTGCTGTTCATCAACCTCGGGATCGGCCGCGCGACGCTGAACATCTATACCGAGGTCGGGCTCGTGACGCTGATCGGACTGATCTCCAAGCACGGCATCCTGATCGTGGAGTTCGCGAACAACCTGCAGCGCGCCGGCCGAGCCAAGCGCGAGGCGATCGAGCACGCCGCCGGGATGCGGCTGCGCCCGATCCTGATGACGACCGCGGCGATGGTGCTCGGCGTGATGCCGCTCATCACCGCCAGCGGCGCCGGCGCGGTGAGCCGCTTCAACATGGGCCTGGTCATTGCCACCGGGCTGGCGATCGGCACGCTTTTCACGTTGTACGTCGTACCGGCGATGTACATGCTGCTCGGCGCCGACCACCACCACGAGGCGCGCGCCGCGCCGGCGGCCGATGCGGCCGGAGCGCTGCCGGCACCTGCCGACAGCTAGAGCCGCCGCGGCGGCCGNCGGCGGCCTCGGATCGCCCGAACAGGCCGACTTTTGGTTGCATGTTGGCACCGTCGGCGGCGCCGGATGGGTTCAAGATGACCCAGCCGACGCCGATACCGAGGGCGTACCGGTGCCGTGAGAGAACCGCCATGAACCTGCCGACCCCGAACCGAACCCTCACCCAACCAGCGACTGCGCGCCCGCCGGTGACACCGGCGCTGCCGCTGCGGCCGTCCGGCGTGCTGCAGCGCGCGCACGCGCCGCGCCAGCTGTCGCTGGACCTGCGCCCGCGCTGACCACGCTCAGCCGCGGCGCCCGAAGCCGGGCTCGACGCGGATCAGCGCCGTCGCCGCGAACGACGGGATCGTCGCGACGCAGACCCAGGCGAAGAAGCCCGCATACCCGAGCTGCGACTGCAGCCAGCCGGCCGGCATCCCGGGCAGCATCATCCCCAGCGCCATGAAGCCGGTGCACAACGCGTAGTGCGCCGTCCGGTGCTCGCCCTCGGCGACCCACAGCATGTAGACCATGTAAGCGGTGAAGCCGAAGCCGTAACCGAACTGCTCGACCGCAACCGCCGCCGCCACCAGCGCCAGCGACGACGGCTGGGCGAGCGCGAGCGCGACGAAGACCGCGTTGGGCAGGTGCATCGCGATCACAAGCGGCCAGAGCAGCCGGGGCAGGCCGGTGCGCGACACCGCCCAGCCGCCGAGCAGGCCACCCACCGTGAGCGCGACCACACCGACGCTGCCATAGGCGATGCCCACGGCCTGCGTCGTCAGCCCCAGGCCACCCGTCGCGCGCGGGTCGAGCATGAACGGCGTCACCAGCTTGAGCAACTGCGCCTCGGCGAAGCGGTAGAGCAGCAGGAAGGCGAGGATGCGCGCGATCCCGGGCTTGCGGAAGAAGGCCGCGAACACGGCCGCGAAGTCGGCCCTTAGCCGACCGGTGCGCGCCGCGGCGTGGTCGGCCGGCGGCCGCGGCAGCGCCCACAGGTGATACGCGCCAAGCAGCCCGAAGCCGGCCGCGAGCAACGCGAACACGCTGCGCCACGCGCTCACCGCGCTGCCGCTCGCATCGGTCAGCGTGCCGGCGAGAACGACGAGCCCGCCCTGTCCGGCGATCATCGCGAGCCGGTAGAAGGTGGCGCGCACGCCGACGAAGGCGGCCTGGGCGCGCTCGGGCAGCGCAAGCATGTAGAAGCCGTCGGCCGCGATGTCGTGGGTCGCCGACGCGAAGGCCATCAGCCACAGCACCGCCAGCGTCAGGCGCAAGAAGTGCGGGCCCGGCAGCGCCAGTACCACCAGCGCGAGCGCGGCGCCGAGCGCGAACTGCAGGCCGACGATCCAGGCTCGCTTGCGGCCGAGAAGGTCGACGAGCGGGCTCCACAGGGGCTTGATCACCCAGGGCAGGTAGAGCCAGCTCGTCAGCAGCGCGATCTCGGTGTTGGAAACGCCGAGGTTCTTGTACATGACGACGGCCAGCGTCATCACGACCACGTAGGGGATGCCCTCGCCGAAGTAGAGCGTCGGGATCCAGCGCCAGGGCGGCACGGCGGGTGGCGTCTTCACGGGCGCGAGTCTCGCACCGTTGCAGCGACCCTCGGCTGGCGTATGGCCTGACCTCATGCAACACCGCAAAAAAATTATTGGTAATCACCGATTGGATTTCTTAGCCTGCGCAGTAACACTTCTGCAACAACATGGCCGGTGCCGCGCGTATCGCGCGGACGGCGCAGATCAAAGGGACTCTCATGCGATTGAAGACTGTCGTCGGTAGCCTGGCACTGCTCGGCCTGGCCAGCCATGCACTGGCCCAGACCGCGCCCGAACAGCGCATCGAGATCACCGGCTCGAGCCTCAAGCGCCTCGACGCCGAAGGTGCGCTGCCGGTGCAGGTAATCACGCGCAAGGAACTCGACCAGCAAGGCATCACGACCGCCGAGCAGCTCCTCATGCAGCTCAACGTCAACGGCAACAGCGTCGACAACCTGGCCAGCAATTCCGACGTCGCCGCCGGCTCGTCGCGCGGCAACAACGGCCTGTCGGCGGCCAACCTGCGCATGCAGGGTTCGAATGCAACGCTGGTGCTGCTGAACGGCCGCCGCGTCGCCATTGCGGGTCTGAGCGGCAGCGTCGTCGACCTGCAGCAAATTCCGTTCGCGGCGATCGAACGCGTCGAGGTGCTGAAAGACGGCGCCTCCTCGCTGTATGGAACCGACGCGATCGGTGGCGTGATCAACTTCATCACGCGCCGCGACTACCGTGGCCTGGAAGTCAACGCGCTGGCCGACCTGACCCAGCACTCGGGCGGCAACATCGGCAAGTTGTCTGTCACCGCAGGCCGTGGCGACCTCGACTCCGACCACTACAACCTCCTGTTCACCGCCGCGTACAGCCAGAACCAGGCACTGCGAGGCGACCAGCGCAGTTTCGTCAACACCGAGCAACCCGACCGCGGGCTGAGCCCGGACACGCGCGGCGCACCATTCGCTACGCTGTTCTTGAACAGCAAGGTGTCGTCGGTGCTCAGCACCACCAGCGCAGGTACCGGCCCGACGCTGCCGGGCGGCACGCAGACGTTCAACGGCATCAACGTGTTGAACCTGCCGGGCCAAGCCGGCTGCGCCTCGATCCCCGGCCAGAGCCCCTACAACTACCAGCTCTGGGCCAGCGCGTCCGCCGCCTACGGCTGCGCCTGGGACACCGGCCGCGCCGCGGTGTTGCAGCAACCCGTGAAGAACGCGAACTTCCTCGCGCGCGGTACTTTCCGCTTCGGAGACCACGAGACCTTCATCGAGGCCACCGGCGCACAGGTGAAGACTGAGAAGAGCTTCTCGCCGTTCCAGATCAGCACGTCGACCTCGGCGGCGAGTCCGTTCAACGGCACGAGCCTTTTCTACCCGAGCACCGGCGCGTCTTACGACAGCGTGTTCAACGCGCTCGTGTCGACCTTCCCGCAGCTCGCGAGCAACGACGGCAAGCCGATGTTCTTCCGCTGGCGCTGCATGCCTTGCGGCAACCGCCAGATCAGCACGACCTCGAACACGGGACGCGTGGTGATCGGCGCCAACGGCCCGCTGCCGTTCCGCGACTGGGACTATCAAGTCGGCCTTGCGAGCGCCTACAGCGACTCCAAGTCGCATCTCGAGGGCGGCTACTATTTCCCGCAACCGTTCGCCAATCTGATCAGCACGGGCGTTCTCGATCCGTTCTCTCCCGACGGCATCACGCAGACGCCGGCGGCGACGACTGCGTTGAACGCGATCTCCGCGACCGGGACCACCCTGTACGGCGGCAAGTACACACAGAATTCGCTCGACGCGCGTGTGCGCGGCACGGTCGGCAGGCTGCCTGCAGGCGACGTGCAGGCAGCCTTCGGCATCGACACGCGCCAGGAGAAGTATCAGTTCGACGGCAACACGACGGATGCCGCGACGCAGGCGCAGTTGGTCTACTTCGGCGTGCCCTTCGACAGCATCAACACGCTCGCGCCCGTCAAGCGCAACATCTCGGCCTTCTACACGGAGTGGGTGATCCCGGTACTCAAGCCGGTCGAGCTGACACTGTCGGCTCGGCATGACAACTACACCGGCTTCGGCGGCACGACGAACCCGAAGGTGGCCGTGCGCGTGACGCCGACGAAGACGCTGCTGTTCCGCGGCTCCTACAGCACGGGCTTCCGGGTACCGACCTTCGCACAGGAATTCTTCGGCACCACCGAGTCGCCGTACACGGGTGCGAACCTGGTCGATCCGTTGAAGTGCCCCACGCTTGCCGTCTCGAGCACGCCCGGTTGCGAATCGATCACGCCCACGATCCTCACCGGCGGCCGGGCCAACCTGCAGCCCGAGAAGGCGAAGATGGGTGACCTCGGAGTGGTCTGGGCGCCGAACCGCGACTTCAGCGCGAACCTCGACTGGTGGTCGATCTCGCGGACGAACACGATTCAGAGCCTGGACCTGGCGACGCTGTCGAAGAACTACAGCCTCTTCGCCAGCAACTTCGTCCGCGACGCAAACGGCGACATCACCAGCATCGACGACCGCTGGATCAACTCCGGCGGCACCGTGACGCGCGGCCTCGAGTTCGGCATGAAGGCCGGCGGCATGGCGCTCGGCGGACGCTGGGGCATGGACTACGACTTGTCGTACCTTCTCGACAAGAAGACGCAACTGCTCGCCAACTCGCCGTGGGGCGCGAGCGAGATCGCCGTCGCGACGCGCACTGGCGACCTCGGCATTCGCTGGAAGCACACGCTGAACCTGAACTTCAGTCGCGGCGCATGGGTCGGCAACTTGACGCAGATCTGGCGCAGCGGCTATGCGGACTTCGTGCTGCCGGGAGTGGCGAACGGCTCGGTGACACCGCCGAACTGGAACCCGCGCGTCGACCGCTACGTCGTCTACAACGCGAGCGTGACCTACACCGGGATCAAGAACCTGTCGCTCACCGCGGGGATCAAGAATCTGTTCGACACGAAGCCGCCGTTCAGCGCCGCCTACGACACCAACACCGGTGCCGGCAGTTCGTGGGAACCGCGTGTCGCCGATCCGCGCCTGCGCTCGTTCCTGATGCAGGTGAATTACAAGTTCTTCTGACCGGCTGAGGTCACACGTGGGGCGCCGGCACGGCGGCGTCGGCGCCTCACGCTCATGGACGTTCGCTGCTGCTGCGTCTTGAGCACGTCGAGCTTCACGCGGGCTGGCCGCTGCCCGCCGGCACCATCGCGCTGCCCTCGGGCGCAAGCGCAATGACGAACCAGGAACTGGCCCAGGCGCTGCTGCAGGCGGTGCGCGCGCAGGANTTCAACGCGACGCCGGACGCGATGCGCGAGCGCGCGCCGGTCGCACATTTCCCCAGCCTCGACCTNGCGGTCGCCGNGTTCCCGCCGAACGCGGCGCCNGTGTTCGCCAACGTGCTGTTCTCGCGCGAGCACCCGCTGGGCGTGGTCGCCGGCATTGGCGCGAACGCCGGCGCGGTACGCGACATCCACTTCGTCGCCGATCAACGTGACGCGGACGGCAACTCCTTCCTCTGGTGGCCCGACGCCGATTGGTCGCGCGTGACGCGCTGGAAGACGCTCGCCGGCCACGGCCCACGCCGCTTCGTCGCACCGTACCCGGCATCGCTGCTCAAGCTGATGGTCGCCAGCGGCGTCGCGCTCGGCGTCGACCGCGGCCTGTTCGGCTGGCCGGCGCAGACGGTCGAGGACATGATCGTCGTCAGCGACAACGACGCCACCACCGGCCTCGTCGCGCTGCTGCACCGGCACGCGCTGATCGGGCCGCTGCACGAACGCTTCGCGGCACTCGGCCTGAACACGCTGCGGCTCGATGGCACGCGGCCCGACGGCGGCTGGGGCAACGGCTCGGGCGCCGGCGTCGGCATGATCCAGATGACAGCTTGGGATACGCTGCGCCTGCTCTGGCTGCTCGACGCCGACGCGCCGGCGGCGCCCTGGCTCGCGCGCGGCGCGCGCCTGGTCAGCGCCGCGAGCCGCGACCGGCTGCGCGGCTGGCTCGAAGGCCAGGCGCTGCACGAGATCTTGTCGTCGACGCTGCTCGCGGGCGTGCCCGGCTGCGTGCGCGGGCTGCCGGCACGGCTGCCCGGCCACTGGCTCAATGCCGACGGCAGCGCGACCGCGGCCGGTCTGCACTACCCGCCGGACATCCGACCGGCGAACGCCGCCGCGCAGCTGCACTTTGCGCACAAGACCGGCACGACCGAGAACTACGCGTCCAATGCCGGCATCGTGCGTGGCCTGCCGCCGTGGCGCCGTCACTACCTGGTGGCGGTGCTGACGAACCTGGGCACGCGCTACGCGCCCGACGAACGCTGCGCGACGACCTGGCGCCTGCCCGCACTCGGTGCCGCCATCGACGCACTGATGCTGCAATACGAGGCATGAACCCGCCCTACCGCGCGCTGCAGCCCGGCGCCCTGATCGGCGTCGTCGCGCCAGCGGGCCCGGTCGAGCCCGAAGCGCTGGCGCTCGTCGCGCCGCTGCTCGCGCGCCACGGCTACCGGACCCGGCTGTATCCGGGCTGCCGCGCCCGCCGCGACTACCTGGCCGGCGACGACGAGGTCCGTCTCGCCGACCTGCACGCCGCCTTCGCCGACGCCGAGGTCGCGGCCGTGTTCTGCCTGCGCGGCGGCTACGGCAGCGCACGGCTGCTCGGCCGCATCGACGCCGACCTCGTCGTGCGCGCGCACAAGCCGCTCGTCGGCTACAGCGACATTACCGCGCTGCACGCCTGGCTCGGCCGCGCGGGGCTGATCGGACTGCACGCGCCGATGCCGGCCTCGGACCTGATCCGGCCCGGCCGCGACGTCGACGCCGACGCCGACGCACTGTTCGCGTTGCTTGGCGGCGGGCTGCGCGCCGGCACGGAGTGGGCGCCCGCACTCGACGCCTCGACGCTGCATTGCGATGGAGTCGCCGAAGGCCGGCTCGCTGGCGGCAACCTGAGCGTTGTCGCGTCACTGCTGGGCACGCCGTTCGCGTGCCCGGTCGACGATGCGATCCTGTTCCTCGAGGACGTGGGCGAGGAGCCCTACCGGGTCGATCGGCTGCTCACCCAGCTTGGCCTGGCCGGCGTGCTCGCGGCCGCTCGCGGCTTCTTGCTCGGCAGCTTCACCGGGCAGACGTCGCCGCAACGCGTGCTGGTCGACGCGCTGCTGCCGCTGGGCAAGCCTTTGCTCGCCGGCTGGCCGGCCGGCCACGGCACACCTAACCGGCCGCTGCCACTGGGCGCGCGCGTGCGCCTCGATGCCACCCGGCGCCGGCTGACGGTGCTCGATGACGTGATCGCCGCCTAGACTTCGCGCCATGATCCCGACCACCTTTCTGCGCGCGCACCGCTTCGGCGCGCTGACCCCGGGCCCGAAGCTCATCGTCACCGGCGCAGTGCACGGCAACGAGACCGCCGGCACGCGCGCGATTGCGCGCGTGCTGGCCGAGATCGAAAGCGGCGCGATCGAGATCCTGCGCGGCACGCTGACGCTGGTGCCCGTCTGCAACCCGCTCGCCTATGCGAAGGGCCGGCGCGAAGGCGACCGCAACCTGAACCGCCGGCTCCAGCCCTGCGCGGTGCCAGTCGACCATGAGGACCGCATCGCCAACCTGCTGTGCCCCTGGCTCGCCGAGCACGACGTGCTGCTCGACCTGCACAGCTTCCGCAGCCCGGGCCGGCCGTTCGTGATGCGCGGCCCGGCCGACAACGCAGGCTCGCTCGAGCCCTTCGCACACGCGGCCGACGAGGCGGGTCTAGCCGCGCACCTGGGACCGAGCCGCATCGTCGACGGCTGGATGGCGGTCTACGCCGCGGGCGTCGAGCGCCGACGTGAACTCGCGCTCACGCCGGGCACGGTGAGCGAGGACGCGGCCTATGGCGTCGGCACCACCGAGTACATGCGCTCGGTCGGCGGCTGGGGCCTCACGCTCGAATGCGGCCAGCACGACGACCCGGCCGCGCCCGACGTGGCCTATGCCGCGATCCGCCAGGCGATTGCGCTGCTCGGCCTGGCCGAACTGCCGCTGGCGCCACCTGCGCGGCCCTTCGAATGCCTGACGCTGGCCGAGGTGGTGGACCGCCACCACGACGACGACGCATTCGCACGCCCCTGGTCCAGCTTCGACCCGCTTGCCGAAGGCGAGCTGCTCGCGCGCCGCGCCGACGGCCGCGAGCTGCGCGCGGCGCGCGCCGGCTACATCGTGTTCCCCGACGTCGGCGCGCGTCCCGGGCACGAATGGTTCTACCTCGCGCACCCGAGCGCGCGCCCGATCTGAAACTCTACGTCAGGGCCCGGCCATCGTGCCGCGACAGCGGCTCGCTCCGCAGCGGCAGGGAAACTCGGCCGGGTCGGCGCTGCCGACGTCGAGCGCGTAGTCGATGAACAACTCCTCGCCGGCGCGGATGCGCCGGCGCGCCTCGATCACGACCTGTGCCTGGCCCGCGTCATCGTCGACTTCGTAGGCGACGCAGTTCGGCGCGCAGGAATGGTTCAGGTGGCGCGTCGCGTTGCCGCCCTCGCCACCGTCGATGACCGAACCGTCGGAGAGCGCGAACACGTAGGTCAGTGCGTTGTCCCAGTCGCGCGCCGCCGCCTCGTGCGGCGCGTACAGGCGGCCGCGGTAGACGCCGATCGGGCGCCCGCGCGGCAGGCCGCGGCGCGCGAACGCGCCCAGCCCGTGAATGAGGCTGTCGCGAACCTCGATGTCGTCGTTGTCTTGGTGCATGGTGTGGGGCCGGATTGTCGCTGCGCTTCAGGCATGCAAGAGCGAGGCCCGTTCCTGCCGTACGTTGCCGTCCGGCCGCGCCGGTGCCGGCTCAGCGCGGTGGCAGCGGCGGCGCGGCCAGGTTCGGACGCGGCCCGAAGTCGGGCCGGCTGACGCCGTCGCGCGCGATCGCCGCGAGTGCGGTCGCCAGCGCCACCTCGAGCTGACGGTCGCGGCCGGCCGCGCCGTCCTGCGGCGCGTTGTCGACCTCGATCTGCGGGTCAGTGCCGTAGTTCTCGACCCCCCAGCCGACGTCCTTGAACCAGAACGAGTATTCGGGCTGGGTCGTCTGGCTGCCGTCGACGAGCGCGTGGCGCGGCCAGATGCCGATCACGCCGCCCCAGGTGCGCGTGCCGACCAGTGTGCCGATGCCCATCAGCTTGAAGCCGTGCGAGAAGATGTCGCCGTCCGAGCCGGCATGCTCGTTCGTCAGCGCCACCACCGGGCCGGCCGGTGCGGCCTCCGGGTAGCTCTCGGGCTCGCCCCAGCGCATCAGGTTCCACGCGATGCGCCGACGCGCGACCTTCTCGAGCAGCAGCTGCGAGACATGGCCGCCGCGGTTGTAGCGCACGTCAACGATCAGGGCGTCGCGGTCGCTCTCGGCCGCGAAGTAGCGGTGGAATTCGGCAAAGCCGGCGGACATCATGTCGGGCAGGTGGAAGTAGCCGACCCGGCCGCCCGAGCGCTCGTGCACCCAGGCGCGGTTGCGCTCGACCCATTCGCGGTAGCGCGCCGGGGTCTCGTCAGCGAGCAGCGTGACGAGCACCTCGCGCGTCGCGTCTGCGCGCGCCAGCGTCAGCGACACCTTCGCGCCGGCCTGGTTCACAAAGTGCGATTCGGCCGGGCGCGCGGCACTCACCGGCTGGCCGCCGACGGCGACGATGCGCTCGCCCGGCTGCGCCTCGACGCCGACCGCGTTGAGCGGCGAATCGGCCGCGGCGTCCCAGGCATCGCCGCGGACGATGTGGCGGATCTCGGCGCCGTTTGCGTCGACTGCCGGGCGCAGGTCTGCGCCCAGGAAGCCGAGTGCTACCGCCGGCGGCTTGCGGTGGTCCCCGCCCATCTCGTAGGCATGCGAGGTGCCGAGCTCGCCCTGCAGCTCCCAGATCAGGTCGGACAGCTCGCCCCGCGTCGCGACGCGGTCGAGCAGCGGTTCGTAGCGCTGCCAGACCGCGTCCCACGCGATGCCCGACATGTCCTCGACCCAGAAATGGTCGCGCTGCAGCCGCCAGACCTCGCGCAGCATCTGGCGCCATTCCATTCGCGGATCGACCGCCGCACGGATGCGGCCGAGGTCGATCCAGCCGCTCTTGCGCGATGCGTGCTCGTCGACCTGGCGCTCTCCCTCGTCGCGCTTCGCGGCCGCGAGCGCGCGCACGCGACGGCCTTCGCGCACGAGCAGCGTGTGCCTGTCGGCGGCGACGCCAAAGCTGTCTACCTTGTCGACCAGCGTCTGCGCCTGGCCGGTCGCGAAGTCGAAGAGCTCGAGCCGACCCGGCGACTCCTTGTGCCCGCCGCGCCCGTGTGCGCCGACGATCGGCAGCAGCGTCCAGACCAGCTTGCCGCCGGCGACGCCGGCGAGCTGCCCGAAGCGGCCCTCGGGCACGGGGAAGGCCGCGACTCGGCGCGAGATGCCGGCCAGATCGACCGTCGTCTGCGGCTTGGCGGCCGGCGCCTTGTCGGCGCTCTCGTCGGGCTTCATCCCCTTGGGCACCGGCTCGAACGGCGCCGCCCCGCCGGCCTGCAGCGCGATCAGGTAGGGACGCGCGCCGCGCGGAAAGCTCAGCTCGAACTGGACGCTGTCGTAGACCGGGTCGTAGGTGCGCGTGGACAGGAAGTAGAGGAAGCGCCCGTCGGGGTCGAACGACGGGCTCCAGTCCCGGAACTCGGGCTCGGTGACGAGCGTGGCCTGACCGCTGGTGCGCTCGAAAACCTTGATCGCGGTGTGGCGCGGGCCGGTGTCGAAGGCATAGGCGAGCCAGGCGCCGTCGGCCGACCAAGCGAGGTCGCGGATGCGCCCGGCCGGGCTGTGGTCGGCGCGCTGCAGGCTGCCCGCGACGACGTCGCCGATGAACAGCTCGTTGCGGTGGTTCGCGATCGCGACGACCGTCCCCTGCGGCGCGGCCTGCATTTCGGTCACGCGGCCCAGCGCCCAGGGCAGCGCACGCTCGGTACCGCCCTCGTAGGCGACGACGCACTCCTCGCCCGACGCGTCGCTCACGGCGACCAGCGTCGCACCGTCGGCCAGCCACTGGCCCAGGCGCCGGCGCGCACCGTCGTCGGCACCATGGCGGCGCACCGCGCCTTCCCAGAGCGCCATGCTGAAGAGCTGGCCGCGCACGTCCAGTGCGAGGCTGTGTCCGGCCGGGTGCAGCGCAACGCCGTGCAGGTTCTCCGCCGTCGGCACGAACTTGCGCGCCGCCTGGGTACGCGACGACGGCACCCGGATCTCGAGCGCGCGCGAGGCATCGCGCACCGGGTCAAACAGCCAGAGCTCGGCGCCGCACTGGTAGACGATGCGCCGCCCGTCAGTTTGCGCGTGGCGCGCGTAGTGCTCGGCATGGTCCGTATGGCGCGTCGGCTCGCTGCCATCGGGACGGCACGAATAGAGGTTGCCCACGCCCTCGAAGTCGCTCAGGAACCAGATGCGATCACCGAGCCACATCGGGCAGGTGATGTTGCCCCGCAGCTCGCTCATGCGGCGGAACTTCCCGTTGCCTTCGGCGTCGACCCACAAGTGGCCGGCGGTGCCGCCGCGGTAGCGTTTCCAGCGCGCCGGATCGGCGGTGTTACGGCCGATCACGAGCCGACCTTCGGGGCCGTACGCCAGATGGTTGATCTGCCCGAGCTCAAGGCGCTCGGGCACGCCGCCGTCGCGCCCGAGCGTGAACGCGTGCCAGTTGCGGAA
>JGI20214J51650_10000430_pt1 | contig 25924 bp, 18 predicted proteins | sample WetSurMetagenome_FD_51650 | JGI IMG/M metagenome (IMG submission 51650) | reverse complement strand
AAAAAAAAAAAAAAAAAAGATAAGACCAGCAGATAGCTGGCAATCAGGATGTGTTTCTACAGATTATTATTGTCTAAGACTTCGAGCTAGATTAAGAAGAGTCCCACCTGTGTTTCGAGGTTGGAGTAACCGAGAAAGCAGCGCACCCCCAAGCCCAGTCCTTTCACCACTTAGACCTCCAATGAACGTGAAAGATCCGATCGCGAATTTATGGAACGGACCAATCTTGGTCAGTGTCGTTGGCCCAATGATAATTCCACCCGTACAACTCTTGAAGTGGATGGTTCCTTTCCGCAATTGGAACGGACCAACAGTCTTATAATGAGCTCGAATCGCGTAGAACGAAACACTGAATCGTGACTCCTGAACTTTGTAGAACAGTCCTACCACTGTAGTATGCAGCACCAACCGTGAAGCAAGGGCCACACCCGCAAGGATAAAGGGGAGAGGATGGAATCTCCATTTTGTGACGTTGATTTGCGCTGTGGCGTTGTGTCCTTCGGAATCATACGCGATGACCTTAATCGTGTGTGTAAGAGAGAGGCCATTGAATGAGATGACCGGCTGCCAGAGATGTTCGTAAGGTGCTTCAGTGTCATTGAATTTTAGTTTCCCATCTACCCAGAATTCAACCCTTGTGACTCCACTATCAGAAGTTACATCTGCAGTAATCGTTAACTTCCCATAGACAATGGTATTTCCAGGTAATGAGATACTTTTTTCTACATTATTGACGTAAAATTTATTTTCTAATGGTTTGGTGATATTCACAGTAAGTTCGGTTTGTTGTTTTGTAGTAAAGGTGTACCACTTTCGTGTGTAGAGGTCGCTACCGCCTATATCTGTTGCATTCACCCAGACTTTATAGGTTGTTGAATAGGCAAGCCCGGAGAGGCTGAGCGTTTTCGTCCCATTAGTCGCATTAGTTCCGCTATTAACCTGTCCATTGCTAGAATGGATCGTCCATGAGAAAGCATTACCCTCAGGATCATTAATCGGAATGCTCCAGATGAAATCTAANAGTTGTCCTGTTGAACCATTCGTTGGCGATGGGGTACCGAAAACCGGTGGACTATTGGTTATGATAGTAGTAAATGACCAAAGTTGTCCTGCTGTCGAGTTGCTATGATTGTCCCAAGCGATAATTCTCCAGTAGTATTTGNTTGAATAATTCATAGTCGCAGGCTTGTAGATGGTTTTCGACTGATTCGATGCTACTTTTAGTGGAGTGCTGTTAAACCCGAAATATACATCATAGGTAACGTTATCCCCCTCAGGATTTCCAACCCAGGTCAAATTCGTCGAAATAGGGACATTCGTCGTCCCATTTGCTGGTATAGGATTGTTNGGCTCATTGGGATTCTTACTGCCTATTGTTGTTGCACCNGTTTGTATTCCCAAGGGAAAAATACATGCTGATGCTATGAGTGCAAATGCTAGAAATAAGACTGTACTCACTCGCATTAAGGAATTATTATTCATTTTTCTACTGTTCATGGTCATAAATTTTCCTCCAATATTATTTTGGATTGGTATACATAATACTTGCTATATATATATAAATTTCCATAAAAACCTATAAGGAGAGACGTATAGAGGAGGGAAAAACCATCAACCTTCGAATCTTTTGATAATTCTATAAAGACTTTATATTTAGAGCAAGATAACTGCCTAGAATGGATGCAAAACTCGCTGTTGAACTTATCTTTCTTGCCTCATCCCTTGTAACCATCTATCTTATTCTGAGAAGACGATACCTCTATATACGACTGGGTTTGCGTAACATAAAGATAGATACCTATATCCTCGGGGCACTACTCGGCCCAATTCTTATTATCATATTTGGAATTCTAAACTCAACACAAATACTTGGCGGACTTCAGGGTTTTGGCTCCCTCAATCCCTTTGGTGTCTTGATCCTGTTTCTCTCGATGGTTTTTATGAGCATTTTCCTGGACATCACAGGATTTTTCGAATATTGTGCACGTATCGCATTAAAACATGCCAGTGGCAGCGGTCGACGACTCTATTTCACTCTTTACTTGACTGTTTCAATTCTTACAATATTTACGTCCAATGACATTATCATACTTACCTTCACCCCGTTCATTTACTATTTTTCAAAAAACGCTGGTATCGACCCAAAACCCTATCTCATCNCCGAGTTCTTCGCAGCGAACACCTGGAGCATGATGCTTTACATCGGCAATCCTACAAACATTATGCTTGCTGCCGCTTTTGATTTACGGTTCGATGAATATACCAAATGGATGCTGCTGCCAGCACTCGCTGCAGGGCTCGTCAATATGACCCTCCTTTATTTCATCTTTAGAAAAAGTATCAACAAACCTCTAAGACAAACCGAAACTATCGATCCCCGCTCCGCAATAACCGATACTCCCAGCACCATCCTTGGACTTTTAACCCTTGGTGGATGTATCGTCGGTCTTGCAATCGCACCCTACTTCGGTATTGATATGTGGATCATCTCGCTAGGGTTTGGGCTCGCGCTCTTCGTCATTCTCCTCCTTCGAGATACGTTGGTCACGGTGATGAAAGAAAAAATTGATAAAAGGCGCGTTCTGGTCAAACCAACGCTACGGAAGATGCCATTGAGCATCATCCCTTTTGTCCTTTCATTGTTCATAACCGTCGAAGCACTCAGGCTCTACGGCATTACTAAGGATGTCGGGATTTTCTTTAACAGCATCTGCGGAGCATCGACGACCGCAACAATCTTTGTGTATGGTGTTTCTTCTACGTTCGCTGCTAACATCCTTAATAACATCCCGATGACGGTTGCCTACGTTCCTATCGTTGGGGCAGTCTCCCATGCAAATCTTCTCCCAGCGATCCTTGCCACGACGATCGGCTCAAACCTTGGGGCAAACATCACACCTATTGGTGCACTAGCAGGGATCATGTGGATGAGCATCCTTCGAGATAAAGACGTGAAGCTTACCTTTAAGGAATTTGTCAAATACGGGCTGCTGGTCACCCCGGTCACACTCATCGCTTGTCTAGGAGTTCTTGCTGCTGAGTTTATGTTTTTATAAAGGAAAAAACAAAACCTAAAACAATATACCACAGAAGATTATTACCCATCTCACCATGGATTCCATTCTTCACGTGTATGATCTCAGCAAAGCCATAGCAGGTAAACAGCTTTTTGAAAACACATCTTTTGATGTCTACCCTGATGACTGCATCGGACTTCTTGGTCCGAATGGATGTGGAAAAACGACTCTTTTTAATATCATTTTAGGAAAAGAGCAACAGAACACCGGAGACATACAAAAAAAAGATGGCTTGAAGATCCGCTGCCTTGAACAAGACCCTGTACATCGTTCTGATGCAACACTCTGCGACTTCTTCGCACGAACCGCACAAACAGCAAGCATCCAACAACAGATGAAGAATTTGGAAAAACAGCTGGAAGACCCGACCATTTACGAATCATCCCGTCATCAAGAAATATATGATGAAATAAAAAAACTACAGATGCGCACCAGTAAAACCAGCGGGATTGCACAGTTAGAAACCGCACGAGATCTCCTTAAAGAACTTGGATTTTCAGATATCAGTGGAGACCTTCCCATGACAAATCTCTCTGGCGGAGAACGCCAGAAAATAGCACTGGCTGCGGTTCTGAGCCAACCACAAAACTGTGATCTCCTGCTGTTAGATGAACCAACGAACCATCTTGACATTGAAACTATCGAATGGCTTGAACAAAAAATCGCTGATATCTCCTGTGCAGTGATCATCATCTCTCACGATCGGTACCTGCTTGGCGATCTCGTGGACAGGGTTTTTGAATTCCATGGTCCACACCTCGAACTGTACGACGCAACCTATGAAGAGTACGAAGAACAAAAAAAGATTAGGGAACATATTAAAAAACAGGAGTATCAAAANGCTTCAGTCGAGATGAAACGGCAACTTGCGGCAATCAAAAAAATCACGAGAAGAAATCGGTATAATATACAAATAAACAGTCGCATGAAGCAAGTTGAAAAACTCAAAAATATGGAAAACCCAATCCTAAAAAATTATCTTCTTAGGTTCCATTTTAAAACCGCTTTTAAATCAGGGAAGAACATTGCTGACGGCACTGGTCTGACTAAATATTTTGGTGAAAAAAAGCTCCTTGAAAACGCATGTTTTGAAATCCTTGCTGGACAAAAAATTGGTCTTATCGGACCAAATGGATGCGGAAAAACAACGTTCCTTAAGATGCTGACAAGGGAGGAATCCCTCACTCAAGGAAAACTTAATCTCAGTCAGGGGGCTAAATGGGGGTATTTCGACCAGGGGCATCTCTCACTCAATTTAGAAAACAATCTTCTTGATGAAATCCTCCGGGATCATAAAGATCTAAGAGAGGAGGATGCAAAGGCTCTGCTTGGTCAGTTTAATTTCAAAGGAACCACTGTTTACAACAAAGCTGGACAGCTCTCTGGGGGGGAACGGGCGAGACTTGCCTTTCTTCGTCTGATCATGGAACCGTACAACCTCCTTTTATTAGATGAACCCACCAATCACATGGACATCGAATCAAAAACCGCTATTGAAACCGCTCTTAACTCATATACAGGAACCGTTATTGTTGTCTCTCATGATCGAAAGTTCCTGGATACGGTGACTGACACGATTTTTTTCATGACCGATGCTAGTATCAAAATCTATACCGGGAATTATTCGATGTTCCGTCTCCAACGACAAAAAGAGATTACTGAATATACCGACAGAGATCTAGCGTATCTGTCTAACGGCAGACTTAAAAAATATGTCGTCACCAAAGGTTTTACGATCTGGTCTATCAAGAAGAAACATAGTATCGGTGATGAAATCTTCATCGGAGACCATAACCAAAACCTGTACGAGTGGGCGATAAAGGGTGGACTATTAAAAGAAGTGTAAAAAGAAAAAACCCTGTATTTTCATAATATTACTAATATGTTAATAAAATAATACAAAAAATAGATTTATATAGGATTGTGGTGTTACCTATCTGTTCAATGGGGGAGGAAAAGACCTCCAATGAACGCGATTGTCTGGGAGGACAATGCCGAAGCAAATGTCTGGAAAGAGCTTCAGCAATCTTCTTGACTACTATATCGCTTGCCTAGAACAAGAAGACATGCTGTCCGTCACCTTCTCTGTCTCCTCGGACGGAACAGCGTTCTTGTCAACCCTCATCCAAACGGAAATGTTGTTCCACACAAACAACAAGCAAGTGACGGTCAAGAACTCTGAAGATGTTAAAAAATTTTTCCAGACCTCTTTGCTTCGGCAGAAAAACAAAACCTTGTTTTATGGTTATCCTATTGTGATTGGTCCAGAAGGAAAGATCAGTCCATTGTTTTACACAGAACTTCAGTACGAACAAAAAGATGATATGATCGTTTTAACAAACCAGTCAACTCAACAGAATTTGAATCACTATATTCTTTTGCAAAATAATTTCTCTGCGGAGGAGGTCATCAACGTCAAACAAGAAATCGAAGGAGAAGAATTTTCTTCAGCTCTTGAATCGATCTGTAAAACGCTCCATTTCTCGCCTGCTGATTGTTCATCCACCCTCGATGGAAAACCATTTAAACGGACTATTACCCCAAAGCTCCTCAACAAAGCAATTGTGTTTTTTGGAGAACGGACCGGGATTACTCATTCCTTGATTGTGGAGCTCTCGCAATTGAAAAAGAAACCTTTAGATGATCTTGCATCCACGTCATTACTCCTTTTATTGACCGGTGAGTATCAAGCAGATGGAGTACCGCCTGAGAACAAACCTCTTTTGGAGATATTCTCGTTAAATCCCGCGCAAGAAAATGCTGTCCAAAGCTCACTTCATAACTCTCTTACAGTCATCACCGGACCGCCAGGCACCGGAAAATCTCAGGTTGTACTCAACATCATCGCTAACGCCGTATACCAAAATAAAACCGTTCTGTTCGCCAGTAAAAACAACAAAGCAGTCGATGTGGTAATCGATAAGTTAAACGCGATATTACCGTACAAACTCCTCGTTCGGATGGGACATCAGGCACACCGGAGAAACGCAAAATCAGCTCTTGAATTGCTCGCAGCTCAACACATCCATAAGATACAATCTAAAGAGATAACGGCGCACGATTTACTGATCATCGCATCTCAAATCGCAATGGTTCAGAACCAATTGATCAGCCTGAACGCATTAAATCAATCGATAGACGATACGCAGAGCATCGTTGATTCACTGGCTGTACAGTGCCCCAGTGAAATATCTTTGGAAAACTATCATATGCCGTTAGAAAAAATTGATCCCTTAGGATTACAAGAAGATCTTGGCAAATTCTTCGGCAAGCATGGCATCCTTCGGCAGCTTGATCCCAAACGATATCAGCGGAAACAAGAACAATGTTTCAGAAAATATTACGAAACACTCCCGCTGCCTCTGAAGACCGCTCTGCAGAATATAATCAGCAACAAGGAAACAACACTAGAAACTGCATTGAAATGTGTTCTTTCATTAAAAAAGAAAGATCTCGCCATCGACGAGATAAAAAAAATAAAAAATACGCTCTTCACCATTCCTACTTACACCGAACTGAAAAACCAGCTTGCAAGCCTACATAAACAATATATCGCTATCTCACGCCCTTTGCTTGAACAGCATTGGGTCAACAAACTGGCAGAAACACGTAACGAAGATAAACAGCAGATCGCCGCGTATTTTTCTACTTTAGAACAACTCGAATCAGGGATGAAAGATCACGTCGTTTTTCGACAGCTCCTATCCCAGCAAATACGGACTTTGCAGAAAATCCAAAAATTTTTACCGGTTTGGGTTGTAACAAATCTTTCTGCTAAACACAGCTTTCCGCTGAAGAACAACCTCTTTGATGTTTTGATTATCGATGAAGCATCTCAATGCGATATTGTCTCAGCACTCCCCTTATTTTACCGTGCCAAACACATCGTCATCATTGGAGATCCTCATCAGCTAAAACATATTTCGCTGCTCACCGAAACCCAAGATAGAACCATTGCAGTAGCACATCATGTTTCTGAAGAGCTGTTTAATGATCTCTCGTACACAAAACATTCTCTCTATGATCTCGCGGAACAGATCCTAAAAACGCATGGGAAACAGCCTTTGTTGTTGAATGAACATTACCGGTGTCATCCTGATATCGTCTCGTTTTCAAACGAGTATTATTATGGTAAAAAACTCACGGTCGCGACCGACCCTACAAGACTGCTGCAGCATCCTTCGCTTCATAACAGGATAATCTGGCATCAGATAAAAGGAAAAACCGCTCATACAAAAAGTCCTTACAACGAAGAAGAATCTGAAAGAGTTGCAGAGGAAATCCTTAGATTACTTGAGATGGCCTCTTCATTAAAGGCATCGATCGGAATCGTAACCCTCTTTCGGGCACAAAGTGAGATGATTGCAGAAAAACTCAACAAATTCCAGGGTATCTTTGAATCCGATATTACTATTGGTACTGCGCATCGATTCCAGGGTGATGAAAAAGACATCATTGTTTTTTCACCGGCTGTCTCCGAGGGTGTAAAACCCGGGACACTCCATTGGATACAGACCACGAATCAATTGTTGAACGTCGCGGTAACCAGGGCACGCAGCTTGTTCATCGTGGTCGGAGATCAAGAAGCCTGTAAACATACGACCGGACCTTTGAAAAATTTATCAGACTACGTCGAAACGCTGAGAGCCAACAACGNCAAAATCGATTCTCCAGCAAAACAGCTATTATACGACGAGCTGAAAAAACACGGCATTCCGATNGTTCCGAATTATCTAATAAAAGGAAAAACCCCTTATCTACTTGATTTCGCTCTCTTTGTGAACGGATCNCAGTATGCGATCGAAATTCGCAATGGACAACAGAGCATCAATAAAAAACAGTTGCTAGAGGATGGATGGAAAATTCGCTGGTTCTCTGAGCAAGATGTCTTTAACGACCTTTCTGACATAATGGAAGAGATCAAGCGATTATGCTGAAAAAAATTTTCCATTTCTTAATCAATATTTATATACCTTAAGTAGTATACAATTATGGTAAAAGGGGATTTAAACAATGTTTGAACCACACATAGTACGAAAAATATCAGCCTTTATTGTCATTGGATTATTCATTGTAGCGGGTATCATCCCGGTCATGAACGCAGGTGAGATCGGAACAAATGGAGAAGCGAACGATTCTATAGGACTTGAGGTCGCCATAAAAGTGACAAACGCAAAATTACAGGACTTACATAAAATAGATTATTCTATTAAGGATACAATAAAAATTACAGACGAAAAAGGTGAGCCATTATTCTATGTGCTTAATCTGAATCCTCAAGGTTACCTCATTGTCACCACATCGTATAATCTTCCGCCGGTGATCGCTTACTCATTTACCAGTGGTTTTAATGATGCTGCGGATGCAAATCCTCTTTATGATATGTTGTGTGCTGACATAAACCTGCGTCTTGACAACATTCAATTGGTCCCAGGAAAAATAATCGAAGAGCGACACTTGATGTGGGATTCATATATTGATGGGAGCCCTATTGTTTCAGGGAGATTTGAACAATGGCCTCCTGAAGGCTCAACCCCGACCGATGGGTGGATCTTGACCAACTGGCACCAGAGCCCACCGTATAATAATTTCTGTCCGCTTGATTTAGCTGCTGGAGGAGATCGAAGCGTTGCGGGATGTCCTGCTGTGGCAATGGCTCAAATATTAAATTATCATAATACAACCAACAATGTCGTATTCAGCGATAGTGATGACTACCATCATAACTACGGNGGTAACAACTATTGGATTGATAACAACTATATGACATACGGTTTTCCTTCGTTTCCTCAGCTCAATACGTATCTTGCTACTCTTCAATCACATTATGAGAGCCAAACTCCCCCCACAAATAACGACAAAGCAGCTCTCACGTTTGCCTGTGGTGTTGCGGCAACACAAGTCTATAGCGCGAGTGGTTCAGGAACGTTTGGTGTGAGCCAAGCCTACGATGCCTACCAACGGTTCAACTGTACGACGATTTCCTTACTCCATGATAATGATACTGANCTTTATCAGAGACTGTCAAGTAACATGAAGGATGCGTTACCAGCCCATTTAGCGATAGTAAACCAAGATTGGACTTCAGGTCATAACGTGGTTGTCGATGGATATAATACTGATGATTATTATCATTTGAACTTCGGATGGGGTGGGTCCTATAACGGCTGGTATCTAATACCAGAAGAGATCCCCTATCAATTAACGGTGATCGAGGGTGTAATCGTTGACATTCTGAAGGAAGATGCTGGTATCCCGGATATCTCCTGCGGTGGAACGCTCGAATGGACAAACGTTACGCCCTGTGAGACAGTTACCGGTAGCTTTACAGTAAGTAATGTTGGGCAGGCTGGCTCGAACCTCGATTGGGAGATAGCTGAGTGGCCNACCTGGGGGACTTGGTCGTTTACACCCTCAAACGGGAATAATCTAAAACCAGAAGATGGACCAGTCACCATCAGTGTGAACGTGGTTGTCCCAAACGAGGAACATCAGCTCTTCACCGGCCAGGTAAAGGCCGTCAACAAAGAAAACAGCAGCGATTATTCTACCATTCCTGTCTCTCTTGAAACAGGATATAAGATTCATGAAAAATTATTCTGCAACGGTTCTCTTGTCTGGGCTGACGTCAAGCCAGGGGCAACCATTACAGGGAGTTTCACCGTGGAAAATGTTGGTGCTGCGCTGACGAATCTAAGCTGGGAGATTACTGGTTGGCCTGATTGGGGCACGTGGACTTTCACTCCATCAAATGGAAATCATCTCACACCAGAAGGTGGTCCGATCACCATCAACGTCAGTGTGATCGCCCCGAAAAAAAGAAACAGCGAATTTACTGGAGAAATAACGATAGTAAACAGCAACAATAACAGCGATTTTGATACGATACCGGTTACTGTCGCAACACCATACCAGGTTCATTTTACTCTCTTGGACATTCTGCAGGCGCTCATGGAAAGATTCCCGCACGCGTTTCCCCTGTTACGCCATCTCCTCATTCAATAAATTCATTTATTCTGAGATACTAGCAGGGAAAAATTTCGTATTCCTTTTAATAGAGCTGGCTTGATACGCACAGCCTATGGACATGAGACGATGGACTGACTTAGAATCCTCAGCAAAGATGCTGGTCTGTAGCAACCTAATCACCATCGTTCTTGCTATTATTCTGCATTGGAGCATCTTTACTTTGCTGTGGGGATACTGGCTTCAAAGTATCATTATAGGGCTCTTTACCGTGGTAAAACTTCTTATGTCAGGGTATCGAGATAAACAAAAAGGAAATTTTCTGGCCGTCATCAAAAACTCCATTTTTTTTACGTGTCATTACGGTTTTTTTCATATTGTGTATTTGGTGTTTCTCTTTTTTATTTCAACAAATAAAAGCTCCGGTTTTTACTTTGGAAAGCCTGACCTCATCGGAATCATCTTCATCGGATTGCTCTTTTTTATCAATCATCTGTACTCATTCCTGAAGAATTACATCTGGGAAAAGAAAAGTTTTGGTTTTTCAACAAAAGACATATTCCTTGAGCCGTATAAAAGAATCTTCCCTATGCATTTGACTATTATTGCAGCAGGGTTCTTCTCCGCGTTAGTACCATCAGCGGAAACACCACTTATCATTATGTTTCTCATGTTAAAGACCTTAGCAGATCTCAAATCCCATCAAATCATGCATCAATCTGATACACGTCCCAGTTTTCATCATTGAAGATGGTATGGTATGTTTAATAAAGAAAATAGAGATAAAAGAAATATGATGGTGACGGTAAGAATCCTGAAGACTCAAGCCCGGGAGCTGCTATGAAGTGGTTATTGATTTATCCTCCTCAAGAACCTTATTTTATCAAGTCAACTCGTGTTTTCTATGGACTTTCACCACCCTTGGGTCTCTTGTATGTTGCAAAGGTGCTTGAAGACGATGGTGATGAGGTTACCATACTTGATTTTTCCGCAGAACCCTATAATGAAAAAAAACTTCTCACTGAAGCTCAGATCGCCGATGCTATTGGCATGACTGTACTGAGCCCTTCAGCTGGTGAGGTAAAAAGGCTCATTGACCTGATAAAACATCAGCGGCCTGATGTTCCGATCATCATCGGTGGCCCACATAGCGCTATTCTGCCGGAAAAAGCCTTGGAAGAAACACAGGCTGATATAAGTGTTCAAATCGATGGCGAATCAGTTATCAGAGACATCAAACAGGCATTGCTGAAAAAAAAAGAGTTCTCACATATCCCAGGGATCATGTATCAGACAACTCATGGGATCAAACAGGGGCTGCCAGCTCAGCTCATCAGCGATCTTAACACCATTCCTTTTCCTGCGCGCCATCTTGTGAAACACTATGTATATGGTCGTGAATACGATCCTCATCTGAAGGCAGGTGAATTCACTGCAATCATCACCAGCAGGGGTTGCCCATATTGCTGTCGCTTTTGTTCCAGAAGCATGGTTTCCATGCAACGATACCGGATGCGATCAGCGGAAAACATCCTCGCAGAGCTCCGGGAAATAAAAAGACAGGGATATAGACACGCTGTTTTTGCAGACGATTGTTTTCCAGCAAACACAAAGCAAGCGTATGCACTGTTCGATGCGATCATAAAGGAGAAGCTTGACCTGAAATTCTCGGTCACCGCAACCAGAGTCGATTTAGCTGATGAGGATCTCTACAAGAAAATGAAACAGGCAGGTGTCACCCACATCCAATTTGGTCTGGAATCAGGAAACCAGGATGTCCTCGATTTCTATGATAAAAAAACAACCGTAGAAGCTATAAAAAAGGCGGTTCATTTGAGTCATGAGACCGGGTTTTTCACTATCGGCTCGTTCATCTTTGGTGCACCGTTCGAAACAGCAGAGCATTTCCAGAAAACACTGCTGTTTGCTAAATCCCTTCCCCTTGATTCGGTGTCCTTTCTACCGCTGCGATATATGATTGGCTCTGAACTATGGAATCAAGCAGTAGCTGAAGGGAAGATCAGTAAAAAAGAATATCTTGTTGTTGCTGATAAATCCCGGGGCTTAGGGAATTTTACGACCGAAGAGCTCTATAAGTATTGCATACAGGCTCAACGGTCGTATTATGGACGGCCGAGCTTTTTTATAAATCTTCTTAAAACATCACTGCGATCGAAAGATATGACCTATCTTCAGTCATATCTCTCAATATTTTTCTCATCCCTCAAAGCGATCTTTCATCGATAGGTTTACCATATCGTTTTTTCGAAATATTAAAACCAGGCAATTCGTTCTTTTTTTCTCGTATGATGATACGGACTGCGCGACGAATGGATGCAGAGGTAATCGCAGCACAGAACAGGGCTCTAGCCAAAGAAACTGAAAATGTTATCCTAAAACCAGAGACAATCCGGGCGGGAGTAAACGCCTTGCTGTCTGATAAATCGAAAGGATTCTACCTTGTCGCCGAGGAAAACGGCAGCATCGTTGGACAATTGATGATCACGGTCGAATGGAGCGACTGGAGAAACAAACCGGTCTGGTGGGTCCAAAGCGTGTATGTCCAGAAAGAGTGGCGGAAAAAAAGTGTTTTCACGAAGCTGCTGAACCACGCCAGTCTGTTGGCACACAAGCAAGATGTAGCTTTTCTAAGACTTTATGCGCATAAGACCAACAGGTCGGCTCATCAGGTCTATGAGAAAACCGGATGGGAAGAAGAACCATATCTGTTATATCATCGCTCATTAGAGAAATCAGCAAAAAAGAAGAGAAAAGAGACTAAAAAGAAATAATTGAGAGGTACGCAGGAAACATCTCAGGAAAAAAATTTCTCATCTAAGCTTTCGTTTTTGTTGTCTTGCACGTAGGATGAAACTTAAGAAAACCACTACAATGAGTATACAAGCAAATGTAAAACCAGGGACCACGATGTTATGCCTTTGTGGAGAAGAAAAACTTTCAGTGATGTTTTCTTGTCTATCCTTTTCCCATGGTTGATCGATGATAAAGGCATTAATCACATCAAAATTCACAGAAGATTCATCGGTATCGTTTTTGTTGAACTGTACGAACAGCTCCAGCGGTGCATATCCGTTCACCCAGGTTGTATCAGCCTTGATTCGTATTTTCCAAAGATAAGAAAAGAACTGGTTAGATATCATCGTCTGTCGGTTTTCGAAAAGCTTCTCCATTGCGGTCGGGCCTTCGACGACCTCATAGACTGGCGTACCTATCTCGTGGAGTTTGAGGAAAAATGCTTTAAGATCGGTCTTTGTAGTCACCACGATTTTTATATCGAAAGGCTCACCTCGTCGCAGCAAGGGATGGACGGTCGCATTCTCCCACATCCCATCAGATGCTCGGAACCATGCGTGAACAGACCCATATGCGGTTTCACCAGCGATGCATACGGGGACAAGCGAGGATACAAAAAGAACACCAATCAAGATAGCAACACCCATCGTTCTGATCATTTTATTGTCCTTCATCAAAACCCATGGTATGATCATCGAACCAGTTTTCCTGAATGTCACCAACCATCATCCCCCACGGTGGAACAAGCCCGAAAGCTACAGTCGTAAAACCAAAGGAGATGCGTGTATTTTCACCAAGTGTCGTATTTGCAACCGTAATGACTTTTAATTCTCGTTCATATGTCTGAGGCTCATGTCCAAGGAGCGGGTTGAAGATCGTCTCATCACTGGAATCAATGATTTTAAAGTTCGCATATTCCCCTTGCACATCAAGCACCCAGAGGTTCAGTGTCAACAACCAAGGACTGACTGGTGATGGAGGAAGGATGGGAAGACCGGTTGGACCAAGCATGCATCGATTCCGAATCTTTAAGCTCCAAAGCTCTTCGTTTCCCCATTGCGTTTTTTCAAAGGGATCAAGATAATTAGGATATTGGTCTACGGCGAGACGAACCGTTTCATTCCACGGGAAAGTCCCCTGAGCATCAAATCGAGTAAGTGTCATGTTATATCCAAACGGGATGGTGAATTGATTTTGTATCGCATCAGACGCATCATCCAAGGTCTCGGTAATATTTTTTGAATGAAGGTATACATCTGGCGGTATCGCAGCCTCGATCGCACTCGTAAGTTGTGCAGTAATTTGGGAAAAAACAGCGTCAGACGTATTTTTCACAAAAGAAGCGTACCATTCACGAGAATAGTACACCGCCTTCTTTCCAACACTACAAAAATCAGGTCCAGGATGATAGCTAGAGTAATCCAGATATTCGGCGACGTGTACGTTGTATTTGGTGATAAGATCATTTTTCGCCATTTCAACAAGAAGAACGGGGTTTGGATAGTTCGCGGTATTGATACTTGGATCAAGGGTGATGTTACGTATCGATCCGAGGATTTCATCCAGTGCATCCCATGCCTCATCCAGGACCCACCCTTCATACGACCCGCTCAGTTCTACAGCCAGGCCTGTTGTCCTTGCATTGCTCCGATTTGTAATCATTTCCTGTTTTTCTGGTGATGAATCTGGGTATAGCGCAAGATAGCTATTCAGTGTCTCTTCTAAATTTGGGTCATTGAGAGTTCCATTATAATAGAGTATATCAACGACATCATTCTGGGAGCCACGGTACACCGTGTAATTTTGTAAAAGACTCTGGAGACTCACCGATTCTTCTAGCAGATCGGTTACGTTATTCCATACCTTTATTTCAACGATAGAATCGTTAACCATTTGGCCTTGCATCTGCCACCAAAAATGGATCCGCTCATAGGAGACATTGTACAGCTCCTCGTAGAGCGCATATCCTGGCTTGATCTGTCCTTTAGGTGGCTTTAAGTCCTGTTTGGAAAGAGCGATAAAACTGGTCGCATTCCAAATGCTCCCGCCACCATCAGTCCAGCCTTCACCAGGCTTACCCCAGACCTCTGTTACAACATGACGGTCTATGATCTTTGTCGACATCGTATCACGATAGATCTCAGAGATGATCATTTGCAGTTCATTGAGAGCCGTCGTATTTATGGCCAGATGTTTCGTCACCTTTGTCAAGAAAAATGATTGATTCGCCCACCGTTGAATAGCCTCATCTAATGTCGCTTGGATATTGTCATCAAACAAGACAAGTTCATCTCGGAACCCTCCCGTTTCATCCTCAAAATGTAAGGTAACCGCAGTGATATTATACAGGATCCGTTCTGCAATCTCTGAGAGATTTATAAGTAGACATTGATCGATGGACTTATTGATGAGATCTTCAGCGTCGACATTCGCACTACCTTGCGTGACATTACTGGTGTTAACGACATATCCGTCTCCTTCCATTTCGTTATTGAACGTTGAGAGAACATCTTGGGGATTTTGCTTTAGCATCTGTTTAGTTTTTCGTGCAAGCTCCACAAGGCCCAGCGGATCAACGCTACCAAATACGAGACTTTGTTCGAGAAGTAACCCGCTGTTTATCATAACAGCAAGATGCCGGTTATCCACGACATTTAATGGTTTTCCACATCGATAATGTTTGAATCCTCTAGCTAGAGAGTACAGATTCGAAAAAACAGTGGTAAACGTCCACAACGGTGAAAACGTCCCATTGATCGTCTGATTATATTCACTCATCAGACTTTCCATGAGCGGGTATCGTGAGGTGAGGATTGATGAAATCACGATGCTGCGGGTCGTCACCCGCTCCCACATATCCCCTTTCAATGACCAAATGTCAATGGTCAGTGGTACCGAAGCGACCCAATACGTGGAATGATTCATGGTTTCGTTCGGTCCGATGAGTGGGATGGTCGGTCTTTTCAGCTGCATCGCAAACGATTCAAGAGTGATGTTCTCTGCACCTATGATCGGGCTTTCATTAAACAGGACAACATTGATTGCGTACCTGCCATCGGAGAAGACGTTGTAGAGGTAATGACCGGTGAGATAGACATTTAATTCTTCTTTGATGATTTCTTTGACACGGTATCGATTGATATCCTCTGCGAGCCCAATCGAGGATATGATGACCGGTTTTTTACCAATTTCCTGAAACCCGTCCATCCCTGCAATGTTCAATGCATTGGTGATATCAGCTTCCGCGCAGTAGAGTAATTGTTCTATTTCGTGATAATCAAGGGATGACGCGATTTCATGGGATTTCTGCAGTTCCAATCGGGAGATGTACACTGCGGTGACGCTGCTTCCCAGGATGACGAACACACCAATGACCGAAAAAGGTATACGTGCAGTGTCATTTGAGAATAATCGTCTGAAGCCTATTCTCTCACCACCCAGATGGTCAACATCACCTCAGCTTTATCCAGGGAAACTCTGTCGAACAGCCAATCGATGAGCATTTCTGAAAAATCTTTGATATTGTCAATAACGTCAAGGAGTCCATTGACAAACGCCTCTATCAAGGGATCGATAAACCCTTTCACAAGAGTATTTATTTTTTCTTTGATCATCGATTCTGCGGCATCAAATGCTTCGTCTAGCGAATCAAACGATCCATTGAGCAGGTCATGAAGTGTCGAATTAAGCGATGTAAGAATCGATTGGGAGAGTGGGTCTTTCGCAGTAGTGTTCAGCGCACCAAAGAGCCGATCAATCGACCGAATAGCCCCACCGAATGATTCGTTCAGCACTGAATCAAAGCATTGCGCGGTGATGTTTCTAATCTTCCCAAAACCATAGGAAAGAGACATATCGACAAAACCAGGAAAAACAGTGATGTTTGATTCATTGACAATGCCGTGGATGAGAAACCCGTACACAAGGGTACTGAGATTTTCATGTGCCGCTCTGCTCGCGGTTTCTTTACTATCATAGGGAGGATGCCCGTTAGTATAATTCTCAAAGATGATCGTGATGTTGGAAAGAGCCGGGATGGATGATCTACCAAATCCAATATCGCTGCTGAAGAGCTGCTGTTTCACCCAATGTTTCGTAAATATGACGGTATGGTTCCCAATGGAGATGACAGGGGAATACGGCATCATAACAATGCTTCGTGCGACATAACAATCTTGAGTCGGTGGATGCTGACCGACTGAAAATCCGCCTCCAAATGATATCCCCTTGATCGGATGCCACCATGCCGTGAGATTATACTGGTATTTTTTACCTAGAAGATCAGAAAAAAATCGGTTGGTTTCATTGTTCAGCGCTCGATCATAATCCTGGGTGAAAATGTTCAACCGATTCGTCCCTAAGAAAGAGATAGGTAGCTGGAATTCACAGCCGAGCTTTTCAGCAAGCAGTGTTGCATATGTTTTATGAAGTTGTTCGTGTGCAAGCAACCAGGAAGTAAGGCTCCCATAGAGGCCGTCGGAAGTATTATCGATGCCGATTCTTCCCGCGATATCGTCGATAAGGGAGCCGCAAAACCGGTAACTGAAGCGATCTGCGCGAGTAACAAGATAGGCGTGCAACGCATCATCGACCACCTGCTCACGGTGTTTGTCTATGGAGCTTTCCAACGCATTATTAGTTCTGAGCACCGGCAGGAGGATCACTCCCGCAAGAGACACCATGACAAGAAAGAGGACTGTATCGTACATCAGAGAAATACCAAATGGATTGTCAAGGAATGATCGGTGTTTCATCGCGATTCCCTCCAGAGTAGGACGGACAGTGTTGCAGGAGTGGTTTGTGCTTCGTTGAGGTAGACTGCTATGTTTTTGGACACAGCTATACGATTCTGAGGAGATGCAAGCAAGGATGTTGGAAAATCCTGGGTAATGTTTTTCCAGCTGAGTCGAATCAGAAAAGAAATCCCTGATTGGTTATACTGCTCACAGAGAGCCTGAAGTGGTCCGGTGTTGTTCTGTAATACTGAGAGATTGATTGCTCCGCCTTCTTTTATAAAATAACTATCAGGGTTCGTCAGTTTTTGTAAAATGCCATCTGTTGTTTGATAGTTCTGCAGTTGATTCATATGTTCTGCGTATGCCATATATGTCTGTGCAAGCAGGGCAATGAAGAGTGCAAACCCGATCATCACAATAGAAAGTGCAGGTAGCACGGTGAACTCTTCAGAGACCGCTCGTTCATCATTTAAAAAAGATCGTACTTTATGTGTATTTCTCATAGATAATTCCCCCAGACTTATTTGTTAATTACAGATTTTAAATAGAAATCACAATATATAATGATTTTGTTTTTTCTAACGGTTTTGATGAGTAAATCGCTGAAAATTGAAGGTTTAAAAAATTTGAAATCAGAAACCCCCGGTAGGGTTACCGGAGGTTTCCTGTGCCTCTATGTCGTCAAATCGGATCATGAATCACCGATTTTCTTTTGATAGAGGTAAGGTGCGAAAACTGCTGGTGCATTAAAAATTTTCTTATGGTTTTTCAGACCCTTTTCCTGTTTTTTCGATTAGTGTTTTTTCAGAGTGTTATTTTGTCAGCATAGTTTTAAATAGTTAGAATGACAAAGAGTATCATACCTAGAGGGCGGCTCAGGCGGCATTTGGTGCTGGCCGGGCTGTCTTGATAGGAGCCGCGGTGGTATTTGGTACCCCGCTGGGCTCTCCTCTGGGCGTTTATTGTTGTTGTTTTTTGGTTTCATGACCCTATAAATAATGAAACAGCTTCATACTGTGGTTAACATTCGTTAAGTTTAAATATCTCTAGGCACTACAATACTATATTAAGGGGAAATATTAAAATGCGACACATGAAGATCATAAAAAACATGGTTTTATTGGTGATCGTTTGTAGTCTGATGCTCACGGTAGTATCGTCTTCATTGATCACTGGACAACAAAAGGCTGATGTAACTGTATCGAACTATCACAGGACGTATACCATAACATTTTCGAAAAATGATTTTTCGTTTGATACCCTCAAGGGATATGATACCATTCACTTGAGCAAAGGTGGATACACATCTGAGGTGGGAAAACCGATGATGCCGGAGAAAAATATACACATAGCGCTCCCAGCTGATATGAAAGTAACAGCTATTCGTATCATCGAGCTGAAGGAACAATCAGTAGATGGTAAATATATCCTTTATCCTTCACAACCAGCTCTGACTATTGGTACAACTCAAAGTGAGAATCAATTTGTGCAGCCAGACGCCCGGACCTATCAATCGACTCTAATCTATCCAACCACCTGTATTGAATTAACCGGTCAAAATGATCTGGCTGGGCAAAGCATTGCGGATCTTACTATCTACCCGATACATTATATTCCACTACAAAAGAAATTAACCCTTGTCACTTCCCTTACGTTCACCATTGAAGGCACCGGTGGGTATGTCTGTGGCGATTATCTATCTGGGCATATCTCAGATAGCTCACGGGACATTTACCTTCAAATGGTTCAAAACATGGTGATCAATCCAGATGATGTGACGCTCCGGTCGTCCCCGAATCCTCAACCGGCTGGTGTTGGCCCAGGGAATTACGACTATGTGATTATCACCCAGGATAGCTGGGTGAATGCGTTTCAGCCCTTAGCAGACTGGAAGACAAGAAAAGGCATCTCTACCAATATTGTGACAACCTCCTGGATTTACAACAACGGAGGGTACAGCGGGTCCGATGTAGCAAAAATCAAGGCATTTGTGCAGGATGTCTACACGAATTGGGGCACGACCTTTATCCTTCTCGGTGGTGATGTCGATGTCGTCCCCTGTCATTATAAAACGTTTTCATCAGTCGATCCAGATCCCGTCCCAAACGATGCTTACTACGCAGATTTTGATGCTGATTGGGTCTGCGAAGTCAATGTTGGTCGCGCATCAGTGACCGGCCCAGGGAGCGGTACTGGTCAGATAGGGAATTTTATCACTAAGATATTAACCTATGAAAAAAACCCGCCATTGACCGATTACGCGAAGAAAGCAGGGTTCTTCGGCTTTGACCTTGATAGCAGCACCCCTGCTGAACAATGCAAGATCTACATTAAAAATTCCTTCATTCCATCGAGCTGGTCGATGACAACGGTGTATGATAGCCAGGGCGGCAACCATCTTTCCAATACCATTGCAGCCATTAACGCTGGGCAGAATCTCATGAACCATGCTGATCATTCCGGCTCTGATTTTATGGGCACGGGATACGTCAATCATGGTATAGGACTAGGGAATTCCGACATGGATGATTTATCCAATGGGAACAAACAAGGCATTCTCTATTCAATGGGCTGCGACCCTGCGGCGTACGATACTTCAAATTGTATCGCTGAGCATTTCGTACAAAATAGCAACGGCGGTGGGATAGGATTTATCGGCAATTCACGGTACGGATGGTACTATGTCGGTTCAGTAGATACCCTTTCCATGGGATATGATATTGAGTTTTTTACATCAATTTTCCAAGATAATCTCTATAAGCTAGGCGCTGCTTTTTCTGATCATAAAAACGACGGGTTAGTGAATCAGGATGTGTCCAGATATTGTTATACGGAACTTACCTTACTTGGGGACCCTGAACTTCCCATTTGGACAGAGAACCCCATGAGTTACACAGTAAATCATCCCAGTCAATTACCGGTCGGTTCCTCATCGTTTACCGTCTCAGTACATTCAGGGAGCGACCCTGTGAATCAAGCATACGTTTGTCTGTGGAAAGGCTCTGATGTGTATATGACTGGTACGACGAATGCCGCAGGCGATATCACATTTAATCTCTCACCTGCTTCACCTGGGACCATGTATGTAACGGTGACAAAACAGAACTATCTCCCCTATGAGGGATCTGCGACCGTGGTGGGAGGAGATAATAACCCACCGCAAACACCGAATCGACCGAACGGGCCAGCAAATGGAGGAACAAATATTGAATATACCTACACGACAAGTACAACCGACCCAGATCAGGATCAGGTTTGGTACCAGTGGAAATTTGGATCGTATACCACCAACTGGTTCGGACCCTTCGCATCCGGTGCACAAACACAAGCGCAATATACATGGACAACCCCCGGTGCATATGATATTAAAGTAAAAGCGAAAGATCAAAATCAATATGAGAGTGACTGGTCAGCCCCTCTTACAGTGATCATCACAGATCTGAAACCGCTTCTTACCATTGAAACAATCAACGGTGGACTGCTTGCCGTCACAACCGCTATTAAAAACATTGGTGAAGCGAGCGCAACAAATATCGTCTGGAAGATAACCCTTGACGGNAATTTCATCCTTTCCGGACAAACAACATCTGGAACAATCACAACACTTGATGTCAGCGGCACAGGAACAATCGAAGCNTCCCCCGTTCTTGGTTTTGGTCCAGTTACAATCACAGTATCGGTCAATGCAGACGGTGTTTCTGAAGTGGTAAAAACAGTGAATGGGTTCGTGTTCTTCATTTATATTATTGTGTAGAGGAACAGAACCTTTTTCCTTCTTTTATTTCTACACATAAGCTCTCGTCAGTGGGAAATATAGGTAACTTTTAATAGCATTACAAGATTCAGCGTGGCGGAGAGGCACGTTATGGAAAATAAACTATACGGGTATCGTTGGGCAGTCGTCGGTGCATTTTGGTTTGTGATCTTTGCGTATGGTGCGAACTGGTTTGCACTGTCGCCAATGCTGAAAACCTTTGAATTAAATTTTATTGTCCCGGATTGGGAGGCACATCTTCTTATCTCCCTTATTGGAATGTTTGTGATTTTCTTCGCATGGCCAGCCGGAACATTAATTGATAAAAAAGGACCGAAACTGTCCATATCAATAGGCGCGCTGTTTATGGCACTTGGTTTTGGGATACGTCCTTGGCTTCTCAATAGTTTTTGGACCATTCTTCTCAGCAGTGTTATCGCTGGTATTGGTCTTGCCTGGATTTTGGTTGCTCTTGGCCCACAGATGTTTCGATGGTTTCCGGCTAAACACGCTGGGCTCCCCATCGGAATAGGTGCTTCAGGCTTATTCATCGGATTTGGTACCGGCTCACTGGTCATGCCCCTTCTTACGCCAGATAAAACTGTTGGCCAGGTGTTTAATGGGTTTCTCATCTTTGGAGTCCTTGCAGTTGTCGCATTTTTCCTGTGGCTTTTCATTGCAAAAGACCATCCAGCAACACCCCCTGAAGAACGCGCTAAAGTAGAAAAAATGAGGTTTGCTGAGGGAATGAAACAGGTGCTTAGCTCGAAAAATGCTTATCTTTATCCTCTCATCGGTTTTCTTATCGTTGGCATCACGCTGGTCATCTCCGCGTTCATCCATTCTCTTTACCCTGCAAAAGAAGGTGGGTATATCGCCGGTCTCTTATTGTATGGATGCGCGTTTGGTGCATTTATCGCTCCTTTCGCCGCAAAGAAATATGGAGTAAAAAAGGTCACGCTTTCCGTCGTTGGCGGATCGATAATCTTCTGGATTCTCATACTGAGCTTTAATCAATATATGGATATTTCCTGGTTGTTGATCCTTTTGGTCGCTTTCCTTTTCGGGGTGTGTTTCCAGGCATCCTGGCCACTTGCGCTCTACTGTCAAGAGACGGAAAAAGGAGTCAGCGAGGCAAACGTCGGTATCGCAGCAAGCCTGTATATCTCGGTAAGCAACATCGGTGCAGCAGTGCTGCCGGTCATCTTTCCAATCCTTTTCCCGTTCAGCACGCCACTCATCCCCTTTATAGCGATCCTGGCAGGGTTGTTCATCTGTATCTGCTTATGGGCAATCATTAAAAAAACATAAAAAAAAAAAAGGGTTGTTTAGCGCTCAATAACCCTCTTTGCTTTTCCTGTGCTCCGCGGGATCGTCTTTGGCGATATCGCATGAACCGAAACATGTAAATTAAGGATACGGTAGATTTCTGATTCCGCTTTCTTTTCAAAGTTATCTAGATGCCCTGTTTTAAACCGGTCTTCAGAGGGTTCGACCTCAACGGAGAGAACGTAGCTTTCCCCTTGCTTGGTTTTGACGATCTGATAATTGTCACTCACTCCAGGAACCTGCATCAAAGCAGCCTCAATCTGAGAGGGAAAAACAATCACCCCTTTCACCTTCATCATATCATCGCTTCTCCCCCGGATCCTCGATTGAATAGGCAGTGTCCGTCCGCATTCGCAGACCTCCTCGGTTATCGATGCAAGGTCCTTGGTCCGAAATCGAATCGCAGGGAAAGCTTCTTTGGTCAAGGTGGTGAACACAAGTTCCCCTTGTTCACCAGGCTCTAAGGTCTCCCCAGTGGCAGGATCAATTAATTCAGGGTAGAAATGATCAGCGTTGATATGCAATTTCTTGTAGCGACATTCGGAGACCACACCAGGGCCGATAAGTTCAGTTAACCCATAGTGCTCATGAGCGACGATTCCCCAGCGTTTCTCAATTTTATCTCGCATCCCTTCACTCCAGGCTTCAGCCCCAAATGCTCCAAGATGCAGTTTAAAATCCTTCGCAGGATTAAATCCTTTCTCTTCAGCTACCTCAGCGATATGCAATGAATACGATGGTGTGCAGGCAAGCACGGTACTGCCAAAATCCTTCATCACATCGATCTGCCGCTCGGTATTTCCCGAGCTGATCGTGATAACCATAGCACCAATCTTCTGTGCCCCTTTCTCAAACCCATGAGCACCCGTAAATAACCCGTAGCCGTAGGCGTTCTGTACAATATCATTTTTACGAACACCATTTGCCCAGAGTGAGCGTGCCATGACCTCACCCCAGAGATCAACATCGTTTCTTGTGTAGGGGCCGACTACTGGTTTTCCCGTGGTCCCTGAAGACGCGTGGACCTCGATGATTTCATCCAGTTCAGTACAGATTAGGCCAAACGGGTAATAGGAACGGAGATCCTGTTTGGTGAGAAACGGGATTTTTTCAATGTCCTTTAAGGTTCGGATCATATCAGGTTTTATCTTTGCTTCATCGAATTTCTCCTTATAGTATTTGTTCTTTGTATAGACCCGATGGACGAGATCCTTTAATTGTTTCAACTGTAGCTCTCTGAGTCTTGAGGAAGGCATGGACTCTCTTTTCGTATCCCACATTTTTTCAGTCATATCCGATACTCCCTTTGCTCTTGTGAATAAGGTTTTCGAATATAATGCTTATGAAATATTTGTAAAGCAAGAATTTTTAATGATGGGAGGTATTCTAAAAAATAATTCATGGAGACCGTTTATTATGAAGATATTAGTTTTGGGCGCTGGAATGATGGGACGTGCGATTGCTTACGATTTGAATAAATTTTCAAACTATGAGGAAATCCTCATTGGTGACCAAGATGCTCAAACTCGCTCTTCATCCAAGAGTTTCCTCCAAGGAACCCATGTCAAAGTGATACCGCTCAATGCTGAAAAAACTAGCGAGGTGAAGGACCAGTTCAAAAAAGTCGATGTTGCGGTCTCTGCGCTACCCTATCGATTCAACTACGAACTGGCAAAGCTAGCGATTAGCACCAGAACACATTTTATAGACCTTGGCGGCAATAACACCATAGTCGAAAACGAACGACGTCTTTTTTCAAAAGCAGAAGAAAACGAGGTGACCATAATCCCTGATTCAGGGCTGGCACCTGGTCTTGTCTCCATCATCACCCGGGATATTGTTGATAATCTCGATACTATTGATTTTGTGAAATTGCGGGTCGGAGGACTACCACGGTATCCAAAACCTCCTTTGAACTACCAGATCGTTTTTTCGCCCTATGGACTCATCAATGAATATATTGAAGATGCACTCATCCTTGATCAGGGGAAGATCATTGAAAAGAAATCGATGACCGAGATCGAAGAGTTGAAATTCCCAAAACCGTTTGGAACAATGGAAACGTTTCTGACCTCAGGCGGATGCTCGACACTCCCAAACACCTACAAAGATACAATACGATATCTTGACTATAAAACGATACGATATCCAGGTCATTGCGAGAAGATAAAAGCAATCCTAGATATGGGGTTTGCTGAGGAGACAAAGATGATGATTCGTGATCAGCTTGTTTCTCCTCGAGATGTTTTTGCATCATTGCTGGTAAAAAATGTTCCAACAACAGGAGAAGATGTAGTGTTGCTGAAAGTGCTCAGCCAAGGAACAAAACAGGGGAAACAGCGGTCCCGAGAATATGTCATGATCGATTATTACGACACAGAACATGATATCACAGCGATGATGCGCACCACAGCTTACCCTGTTGCGATCACCGCCCAGATGATCGAGGAAGGAACGATTCAGCAGCATGGCGTGTTTTGCCCCGAAGAAATCATTCCTCCTACATTGTTTTTTTCAGCCTTGAAGAAACGAGGCATCACCCTTACAATAAAAGATAGAAGCGTTTGACTATGAGTAAAAAGGAATATTTAGACGCAAAAGAAAGAGCGTTAAACTCCCTACAGAAAGCTTATGATGCTCAGAAGGTAGATGAAGGGATTCTTCAGATTCTTGAGTTGATAAATAAGATCGAAGGTTTCTACACTTCAAGCAGTTGCGCTGGAAGAATTGTTCTTATGGAAATCCCACAGATAGGTGATAAGCAAGGTGCATCATTTCTTGGGATATGGCATCGAATCATTGAGCCAGAAGAGATCACGACAGCTGCTACGAAGGCAACAACCGGTCTTCTCTGGCTGCTTGCTCAAGCTCCGATTCTGCACGTCGGAGCAGAGACCCTTGAGCTTGCAAATAATATGGTTAAAATTGCGATATCCTGTGGATTTAAAAACACAGCAGTGAAATCGACGGGAAAAAAAATCATTATAGAGATTTGTAGTACCGAGCGTCTTGACTCTCCCATCGGCAGAGATGGCTCACTTTTTTACGAGGGAGAATATCTCTCTTTGTTGGTTGACATCTCAAATAGGGTCATCGAACGATCACGAGAAAAAATAGACCGATTAACCGTAAAACTAGGTAATTATAGCGATTTTCCATGAAAATCAACAAAAGATTTATATATTATGTTGATATATTAGTTGTTGGGGAATAAAGTATGAACACAAAAAAAATCTTAGGCATCTTTA
>JGI20214J51650_10000428_pt1 | contig 25999 bp, 23 predicted proteins | sample WetSurMetagenome_FD_51650 | JGI IMG/M metagenome (IMG submission 51650) | reverse complement strand
ACATTTTTAGGTAAAGACATTTGGTTTTTTTAGTTTTTGTTTTTATATCAATGTTTCTACCCTAATTATAGCTAATTTTTCAAAGTGCGTAAGTACTGTTATTAATTTAAAAAACAGCCGGAATCAAACCGGCGGTTTTCGCTAATACTCTTGGGGTCGGATTTACCCCTTCGCCTGATACCGCTTGCAAGCAAGTGGGGCTCCGGAGTATAAACCTCTCATCCGCCCCCAGAAAACAAAAAGAAAAAACCTGACAAGAAGTCAGGTTTTTTCTTTTGCTCCCGGGGTCGGATTCGAACCGACGACCAACTCGTTAACAGCGAGCTGCGCTACCGCTGCGCTACCCGGGAAAGCGGTTTTTTTGTTACAAAAAATAAAATATAAAATTAAAACGGCCTTTTCAGTGCTGTTTAGTTATATTATATAGGAAATATAAAAATAGTCAAACTATTTTTTACTCCGCAATTTAGGGCTTATTTTAACCTCTTTAAAGCCAATTTTCTTCATTTCTGCGAGCAATTTGGCGGAAGGACGGCGACAAGCGCAATTTTTGACATGCTCAATATGCCAATTCATCCGCTCTTCATCGCTCGGATTTTTAGCCATTTTATTTTTTTCGTGCCAAGCTCTATTAATTGACATGAATTTTATTGTCCATAATTAAGCTGAATAAACCCATTGCCTATAGCCACGCTCAAATTCTGATGATCAATATCAGAATAAAGAAAATCGATCGCGGCCTGTAATTTATTTCTCAATACGATCTGCGCCAATAGAGAAGGGAAATAAAAATTTTTATAGCGAGCGCGACTGACAGATAAATTTATTCTGCCTTCGTTATTAACAATCTTAGCTTCCAGATAGAATTTGCCATAAAAATTTTTCAACATGGAGATGCCGGAAATTTTGATCAGATTATCGCTAAAAGAAATATTAACATCACGGGCCGGAGGATTTTCAATGGCAGACAATTCTTGTGCAATCAAATAGCTGATCTCGGAATCGGTAAAATATAAATTGCGACTATCGCCAAGTACTAAATTTATATCTTTTTTATCATACGCATCTTTCCATTTGGCATATTTTGTTTGCGCACTATAGCTAAAAAGTCCAGCTTCTTGGTCAATAAAACCATTATCAACTTCTTCCGGAGTCGGCTGAGGTTCCTGACGGATCAAACTTTTACCGAAATTAACCACATCATGGAAGGAAAAAGCATAAGCCGCAGCTGGAACAAAAATTGCCAAAGCGATGAGAATAAATAAAAATTTTTTCATAGGCGTTTTATTAATTTTAATTATCTCTTTTGATAAAAATTTAACACCGCCATATTTCACCGAAAAAAATCCTCTTTGCGAACAACCCAGTTCGCGCAACCACCTCCCCGTAGAGATTTTCATTATTGATTGTCAAGTTGTTTAATGAATTCATCTACATCGGCTTTAAGGCCGGGATTGATAGCAGCTGCTTCTAAGGCAGCTTTCTTCGCTTCTTCAATTTTTCCAACCTGCGCGTAAAGCTTAGCCAATGTTGCCCAAAACTGAGAATTTTTTGGTTCAAATTGCACTAACTGTTCATACAATAAGACAACTTTATCCGGATCATTTTTCTTAATATAGTGATTAACCGCTTCCTTAACAACATCTTCCACCATCAAATTATCGGCTCCGTTATTAGCCAAACATTTATCCATCGCCTCCCAACCCTTATCCCCTACTGTTTGAGCTGAAGAAGAGGCTTTGGTTGTTTCCATTATATTCTGTTTAATCAAATATACTTGGCTAAGCTGGCAGGATGTTTCAAAGTATTCGGCGCTTAAAGATGAGGCGTATTCCAAAGTAGCGATCGCTTGATCAATCTTATTTTGACTGATCAAAAATTGGGCTTTAATAAAATAGACAGGGATGCGTTGTGGGCTAGCCGCTATCGACCTATCAATATAGATCAATGACTGCTTGGCATACTCCGCTTTCTTTGTTTGATCTTTTACGGCTATAAAACCGGCGTTATAAACGCGAGCCATTTCCATGTTCATCAAACTGTCGTTGGGATTATAAGCTAAATTCTTTTGACCCATGCTTACGGCGAATTCGATAATGTCTTCGGCCTGCGCCTCGCTAAGTTTGCCAATACTCCAGCCGGCATCGCCGATGGAACGCAAGAACATTGAACGTCCATCTTTATCGATTGGCGTATTGTGCGAAAGAGCGTCTTTGTAAAGCGCCGTTGAAGTCAAGAGATCGCCTTGAGAAAAAGCAATTTGCCCTTGAATTACACGGTTAAGCATTCCCAAAGGCAAGATGGCATAATTATAGATCAAAAAAACCGCGACTATGCCTGAGGCAAGCAGAGCATAAATTTCTTTATCAGAAAAACCTGAAGGTCCGCCGACAGCCAGTAACGCCCGCTCATTCCCCCGCTCTTCATCAGTATTGGCAAGCCAATTTACATAACCCAAAACAACCATCAAACATAAATACGAAACAAAGGAATCAAAAACGGTTAAATTTTGGACAAAATAAGCGACAAACAAAGAGGAAAGAAGGCAAAATTCCAGAGGACTGATCCTGCGGCGGCGCAAAGCTTTGATAAGATAAACCCCAACTCCAGCAAAAATAGACAAATAGGCCAACAAGCCCAAGATGCCGGAAGTGGAGGCGATGTCGATCAAATTGTCGTGCGCGCGATCAAAATATGTTTCTGTCCGCGAATACTTAAAAAATTCAGCGCTAAAATATTTATCAAATATGACCGAGTAATTGCCAAAACCAGTACCGATCAGCCAGTGATTGTGAAAATCTTTGGCCGCCGACTCCCAAGAAAGCAAACGGGTCTGGAAAGTATTTTTTTGAAAATTCATCTGGCCAAGAATTTTATTGTTGGTGATAAATGGATTGTTGTGGTTGGTAAAAACGAGAAGTAAGCCCAAAAAAATAACCGCGGCAACAATCCAGCTTAAAATTCTTAAAACGCGCTTAGCACTAGTGACGCCGAAAAGAAATAAAAAAGAAATAAAGCCGGCTCCCATGCCCACATAGGCGCCGGTGTTATCGGCGCGGCGGAATTGCCAAAAAAGAAAAGGTAGAGCCAGAAGATAAAACCAACGGACAAAAGAACCGTAATTCCCTCTTCCGCCTTCGTTCTTATGAAAGAATAAAATTAACATGATGAAAAAAGCGAAAATCATGAACACGGAAGCGTACAGAGTATTGCCTAAAGTACTGTAAGCCTGTCCTTCTTTTCCCATGCTTCCCGCGGCCACATTAACTGCGACAACGAGCAAGGCGGTTAAAGTCATTGTCCAGTCGCGCCGATCGCGCATCACGGTTATTAAAACCAAATAAAGAATGAAGAAATGCAAAATATGATAAACTCCAAGCATTCTTTCGGCATTACTCCAAAAACTCATATGAAAATCAATGCCGGTAAAACAAGAAATTAAAATTACAATAAAAAAAGCGATCAAGCCGAAAGTGACCAGGTTGGCCGGAACCTTTTTTCCAATTTCTGCCGCGGAATTATTTTCTGCAGAATTTTCATTTTTCTTTTTATTAAAAAAAATTTTAAAAGGCCAGCTTTGCAAATAACCTTTAAATGGATTCCATTGCGGATATTTAACTATAAAGGCTGCCCAAAAAACCAAAAGAATTTCAGTAAGAATGTTAAAAGGTATTTGTTTGGAAGTAATGTAAGGAAAAAGCAGGCCTCTAAAAACAAAGAAAACACAAACAAAAGAAAGAATCGCTCCAATCCTTAAAATCCAAAGATAAGCTTTTTGCGGCATAGATAAACCAATTATGAATTATAAATTATCAATTATAAATAATACTACCGCAATTCAAAGGCAAAGTCAAAATATAAATACATCGATTATTTTTTTAAAACAAAAGAGCCTCGGCGCTATGCCAAGGCTCTTTGAACAAGTTTTTAAAGCTGCTTGTTAAAACTGACAATACCTACTAGTTCGTCAACTTAACGCCAGCGATCGAGCTGCTCGACAAGAGCAACTTTTTAACGAGGGTGGTCGCATCGGACGAATCATACCACAAGAAGTTGGAGATTGAGCTTCCCGTATCCAGGTTGTTCAAATCAACTTCAAGACTGCTGTTGCCAGCGGTAGAAGATACCGAGGAGACATTGGCTACCACTTTATAGTAAACAGTGGTCTGGCTCGGGATCTGTCTGTCATTCGGCATATGAGTCGTGTCGAAAGTGAAGACAGTGCTGGAAGAATTGGTTCCAGCAGTAACAGTGCCGTTGTCAACCGCAGTGGTGTCAACGCCGCCGCACTTCTGGATCGTGAAGGTAGGAGCAGTAAGACCGGTCTTGGCGAAATCAATATTGATAGCGCTTAAGACGGTTTTTACTTCATCGCCGCTCGACAAGGTGTTGGAACCGGTATTGTCAGTGGTCACCTTGATGATGGCCACGGTGTTAAGACCGGCAGTCAGAGACGAAGAAAGCGAGCAACCGCCTCCCGAGGTAACTAAGTCAACCGAGGAAATCTTGGAAGCTACAGCTTCGACGTAATTCGAGCGAAGAGAAGTAGCTTTGTGGAAATTGGTCGATACGACGTAGCAAATCTGTTGCGAAGAAGCGCAAGAAGTGGCGGTCGTAGTAGCCGAGGTCAACGTAGTATTGGAAGAAGCGCCCTTGGCGGTTAATCCATACAACGAGAAGGTGGATGAGGCTTGCGAAATACCAACTTGATATTGACCGATCGGTCTCAAAGTACCCTTGATGTAATAAGTCTGGGTGGTTTGAGGAACGGTCAAATTGATGTTGGAGAAGGTGGTAGACGCAGTAACAGCGTTAGTTGTGCCAAGGATATTTCCCGAGCTGTCAGTGATGTACAGGTTGGAGAACATGCTGGCAACATCTTGAGCGCTGGCAACGTTAACGGAAAGATCAGTGATCTTAACGTTTTCGTTGGTCGATCTCATTTTGACGGCAGCTAAGTAAGGAGTGGTGTTGCCGGCAATGACGATCTGACTCTTCTGGGTGTTGGTGTTGGTGTTATCCATAGAAACCCAGAGTGATCCGGCGCCTACTAAGGCAATCTTTCTGGCCGATTCCATAGGAAGAGCGGTATTATTGGAACCATTGTCGAAAACGCCATCAGTACCATAATCATGAGCGCTGTCATAGACATTGTTACTATCAGAATCGATAATGCTATAACCTTGCAGACCTAACTGAACTCTCTTGGTGGCTTGATCAGTGTCAGCGTTGAGATCAACGGTAACATAGTACTCGTTGGTAACATTGGCTGAAACAGTCTCGCTCAAACCATTGAAGGTGACAATACCGGCAGCGGAAATGCTAGAACCGGAAACCGACTTGATCGGCGTAGAAACACCATTCTTAAAGAGATAGTAAGCAGCAACTTGATTCTTGGTGGCATAAGTGCCAGAGGAAGTGGCATAGAAATCCATTTCCTGAACCTTTAAGTCGCTGGTCTGGTTAGCCTTAACATTGAAGTCAAGCGCAGTCACGTTGGAAGTACCGACAACCGAAGAAAGAGGATTGGACAAAGGATTGACCGTGAAAGTCACGGCCGGTTTCTGTACAGTCACGGCGTTGAAATTCAAAGAATTCGGAGTCACGTCAGTGATCACAGTGTTGTTCTGGTCATGAATGACCATATCACCATTGGACACGCTGGCAATGCTGAACTGATAGCTCTGAGTGGTAGCACCGGAAGCGATGTCACCCTTCAAATCAAAGCTATAGGTTTTGCCCGAAGTCAAAGTCATGCCGACATTGTTGGTAGAACCCAACTTAACGGATGCGGCACTGCCGGTAGTAGAGGCGAGGTCAAAAGCTTGACCAGTTTCCTCGTTAACCAATTTGACGTTTTGCAAATAAGCAAAAGCGCCGGCAGTCGTAGTATCACCGGTAGCGGTGACAGTAACTTTCAAGGTATCGAAAGTAGCACCGGTGGCGCTATTCGAAGTGAGCTTGAGAGTACCAAAAATCACGTTAGTGACATTGGCTTTAACTTTGTCGTTCGGAGCTTCTTGTTTAGCCAAAGCTATAGTACCAGCCTTGATCGCGAAAGTTGTGCTATAGGAATCAGAAAAACCAGACGGAGAACCAGCGGCAACCTGTACAGCTTGGCTGTAAGTATTACCAACCGCATCAATATCGGAAGTGCTTTCGAACGCCACAGTCGTGGTGTCGCCAGCGCGGCCGTCGATAACGTTAGCATGCACTTCAAATCTGGCAATCTGGCTCTTCTTGATCAGAAGAGGAGAAGACAAGACAAAAGTGGCATAACCGTTGGATTTTCCGGCAAAACCGGCCGGAGCGGAAGCAATCATAGCACCGTTATAATACAAAGAAACATTGGCAAAATCCGCGTTAACAGAAGTGCCGTTAGATCTCTGAACAGTGAGGGAATTCAAGGTAATATCTTCAGCGCTATCAGCTTGTAATTTAAACTTGCCGATAACAGCATTGGTATCGCCCAAATTCACATCCGACGGAGTGCCATCATTGATGACGGACAATTTTCCGACGGTCACATTGGCGCCGCTAATTGTGTTGCCGGAAATCGGGAAGGAACCGGAAACAACAGAACCGCCGGCACCGATATCGCTGGCCTTAGCTACAGTCAAACTGTAATTATTGGTGCTGGTAACCACAGCTTTCGCAGTGATAGCAACAGTCTGGCCGGCAGAAATGGTCAACGGAGAAGCCAAATTGAAGATCGCTTGGCGATTGGAATCCAAAACGGATTTCACATTACCGATTCTCGAGCCATTGGCATAGAGAACGATATTAGTGATTTCGCTGGCAACGCTCAAACCGCCGGCAGTCAAAGTGATGGAGTTAACAGTGACGGCGCCATCATTGGCGGCAGTCAAGTTAAACTTCAACAAAGAAGCCGGGGTATTCTTGGCAACATTGGATGAAGCCGGAGTATCGGAAGCCAAAGCAACGGTCAAACCGCTGCCGCCGGCAACCGGACCAGGAACGTAACCACCTTGGGCAACGTTGGATAAAGTCGATTCCATTCCATTAACAGCCGCGCCGTTAGTCGGCATGACGTAATTGGAAGGAACAGTCGCCACGTAATCAAAATTATAATGATTAGAGGTAAAAGCGGCTTCGGAACCGAAAGCTCTCACTGTGCCGTCAGCGGCCAAGAGCATGACATTCGGAGAACCGGAAGTCTTGATCAATTGACCAACCGGATATTGTCCGACAGTCAAAGGCGCACCGACAGTGTAGTTAACAAAGAAAGAATCGATCACGTCGACAACTTTCTTATTCCAATTGGCGCCCCAAAGATTGATAGCGTTAGCTTCGCTAACGATCGATCTCAAAGTGCCGTTCGGTTCAACCGCGTAAACGGTCGCAATGGACGGAGATTTAACTAATTTAGTACCCGGTCTGATGACAACGTTCGCGGCCAAAGGATAACCTTCCATTTCAGATTGAGGAATGGTTACCACGCCGGAGAAGTCCTTGTACCAGGAAAAATAAGTCGCTTCATTAGGGAAAACATATCTCTTACCGTTAGAGCCAAGATAATAAACAGAAGACAAACCGCTGATCTTGATCAAATCGCCGGCTGAAGCCGCAGCTTTCGCTTGCGGAGCAACCACGACCGACATCGACAAAACGGTCATCATCATGACGCTACCGATAAAAATTTTTCTTAACATACTCATAATAAGTAGTTTCTGATGCTCTACTCGTATGCCTCTCACCCTTAAAGAGTGTAGGCAATGCGCTTAGAGCGGAATTGCTCATGAAATTTCGGGGATTTAGCGTCTTTAGCAAATCAATTGGAATCCCATACCCTACCCGATAAATTTTACAACTTCTTCTAGACAGAAGTCGCGCCAGGCAGAGTAAAATTTAGTTGGTTTACTCTGACTCTTTGTCCTCTACTGCTTCATAAGCAAAATTAAATATTTTTGTAAAAAGGAATTCGTCTTACCAAGCTTAGACTTCAAGATAAGATTCGACCTTTAGGGAATTCCCTAGTCCGTTTAGACCAGACCCGCCAAACACGAATGAATTCGAAGTTGGCGGCTCTGCCTAAAATTTTCAATTTTTAAGCTTTTTTTGTCATTCCGAGCGCCTCGCGAGGAATCTATTTTGTGGGAGCTACGAATTTCTTCGACAAAATTTTTTATCGATTAAAAATAGAATATATTTTATCGACAAACTTCATCACTGGATTATTTTTTATTCTTTCTAAGGCCACCGGATTAACGGAAACAACGCTTTCTTGAAATAAGTCAGAAAGATCTGAATCGTTATTACTTACTGCGGCAATATAATAAGATGGTGCAGCTGATTCGTTAAAAAAAATCTTTCCAGATTCACCGCTTTTTATCAAACTGGCCAAACCATTCGCCTGATCAAGAATAAAAATATTTTTAAAATACTTCTGCAAAATTTCTTGGAATTCTTGCTTAGTGAATTCTTTCAAATGATAGGGATTTTTTTGGCCGAAAACTTCACGATTAGGCGTGGAAATCAAAGCTGTCCCCTCTTTTTTCAAAACGCGCGCCAGTTCTTGCAAATATTTTTCCGCGTCCGGCAAATGTTCTATGGTTTCGAAAGAAATGATCAAATCAAATGAACCGTCAGCTTCCTTGATATTTTCCACTTCTCCGGTTTTAAATTCAATATTATCTTGTCCGTAATTTTTTATCGCCGCTTCTATAGCCGCCGAATCTCGATCAATGGCAATGACTTTTTCCGCGCCGGCTTGCGCCAAAATTCTTGCGCCGTATCCAGAACCACAGGCAATATCCAAAACGCGCTTTCCTTTCGCGACTTGCGCCGCTAATTGATAACGAACCAAATGCTCATCGTAAATTATATTAGTTTTGCTTTCATTATTTAAAACCAATCTTTCGTCAAACATGTTTGCGTTATGCTATTTATTAATACTTGAACTGCCGACGGCCCCCACTGCTCCGGCCGCACTTCCAGTTTCTGTCGAAGTGCCAGATTCACTCTCTCCTTTCACTTCACTGCTATTAATCTTTTCAATGATCACACCCACCTGTTCCAACATGTCTTTAGCGCCGGTAAAATCCTTGATATTGAAAGACTCAGTCGCTTTATCCAGTGTTGTATTTATTGTCTCATTAATACCGGCTTCAGTTGAAGAAGCGGTGGCTGCGACAGTAGAAGATGCTGATCCCGTAGCCATTGCTGTCAATTTTTTTTCAAAGGTAGTGGTTGAAGCCTTAACGGCAACAACGTCTTTCGGGCTTGAAGTAGGGATATAAATCTGCACACCTTTAGCATTCTTGCCATTATTAGCGCTCAAAATCTTGCCATCAGAGTCTTTTTGCAGATCGCCGATGCCGACTTTAACATCAGAACTTTCAGCAACGGTACCGCTGGCAATAACACCAACGGCAACAACTGAATTATTTTCTTGAATCTTACTGATCTCGGAAAGTCGCTCTTTTACTGTGTTAATCTCGGTTTGAAAATTATGAGCTAATTTTTGCGCCTTCTTGCCATTGCTCTGAGTTTTAGGATCAGACAGAACTTCGGAAATTTCTTTCGCATGAATACTAGCGAGCTTCATGTCCAGTTTAACTTTTTCTTCTTTATCAAAAGTCATTGCTAATTGAGTTTTTTCTTTCAAGATTTTGGCAGTATAAAAATAATCGCCGGGCTTGGAATAATTAGCCGCGTAAACACTGAAACCGCCGCCCACCAAAACCAGCACAAAACAAATCGCTCCCCAAGCAGCGCGAGGAACAAAAGCGAAAGAATTTTTTAAATCATTAACGGCCATTTCCCAAACGCTGATCTTTACCTCTTTAGCCGCGGAATTGGAAATCTGAGACAGCAAAAGATCCCTAGTTTCCTTTTTCCAGGAAGCCTCGAGACTGACTTGCTTCAAGCTATTCAATTTTTGGATCAATTCTTTATCTGTCATATTGTTATCCGCCAGGGGCGGAGCCCCACTACAAATGGGGCACATGCGAATATTATTTTTTCTCTTCTAATAAATCTTTTAAGGCTTGTAAGGCGCGGAAAGTTGAAACGCGGATAGTGCCGGAAGTCTTGCCGGTGATTTCGGCGATCTCTGCGAAAGACAATTCATCAATAAAATGCATTAAAATAATTTCTCGATACTCATCCTTTAAACTATTCAAATTTTCTTTGATCAGATCGATATCGGAAGCGATTTCCGCCCGCTCTACCAAATTTTGTTTTTTATCTTCCAATATTTTTTCAGTTTCTTTAACGTCTTCCAATCTTGTCTCGGTTTCGCGCATTTTACGGTAATGATCAATAATCAAATTTCTTGCCGTCTTGTAAATGAAGGCGCGAAGGGATTTGCTTTCGTCCAAACCGCGGCTCTGGGCATAATTCCAAACTTTAAGAAAAACCGCTGAGGTCAAATCTTTAGCCTCCTCGACTTTACCGATCTTGAAATAAATAAAGCGATAAATATCGTCCGCGTATAAATCATACGCTTGGATAAAAGCGTCCTTGTCTTTTTTCTTCACTCGGAAAAATAATTTTTTGTCCTCGCGGCTTTTGTTCATTTCAATTAACACGCCCTTCCAACTTGGAACAAGCTTGTACTTAATAATACGTAAAAATTGATAAAGTGTTACACTTGACAAAAACTCTAAAAATAACTCAACTCTTAAATAAAACTAAAATAAAAAAGGGAATTCATTTCCCGTTAATTTGATATTAGCATAACACACTTATGGTGTTTTAATCAAGTATTGATTGGGTCTCAGTAAGGCAATTTTTTTAGTTACCGCGATGGTAAAAAAATAACAGATTCATCAATTTACCCTTAGGCAAGGTGCAAACTTTTCCTGCCAACTATTCATAAAACAAGGTTATTGCCAAATTATTATTTCGGGTATATGATTTATCTCACAAAAACACTTTAGTCCATTGTAGCGTGGACAGAAGCGATAGATATGTTTGCTTTAATATAATTAATAACACTTTTTATAGCCACTTCTGTCCACATTATCGTGGACAGAAGTCTAGTTTAACTACTGTCGATAAATCTTTTTTTATCGACTTCTGTCCACGATAGCGTGGACAGAAGTCCGAGTTATAGATATACGATAATCGATTATTATTTTCTTCAAATTTTCTTCTAACAACATATTTTAAATAATATGTCCGACTTCTATCAAATTCTTAAACGAGAAATTGAACCGCGGCAACCATCCGACGGCGAGATTGAGTTAGATAAAGAGCTTGATGAAAAAAACAAGACTGTGGATAAAATTAGTGATTTTTTGCCTGACCAAAAAAAGAAAAAAAATAATAAGCGAAAGGAGACGGGTAAAACAAAAATAATTTCTCGCAAAAAAACAATCCCCTCTCTTCAGATAACAAAATACGCGAGTCAAAATTCTTTTCTTTCAACTGAACCTGATAATCCGATCTGGCTAACCATGGCGGAAACGGCCAAGCTGGGCGGCGTACAAAAACGGACAGTCAAACGCGCCTTGCGGGCCGGATTAATAAAATACCGAATTGTCGAGTCGCGTTACCAGGTCGATTTCCGCTCTGCGCTGATCTATTTATTTTCCAAAAATAAACTCTGGAACAAAGTAAAAAAATTCGGCATCGGACAATATGTTGAGAAGTGGAAAAATTAGTTGATGAGTTAATTGGTTAATCAGTTTAAGTGATAAAAAAAATAACGAACTTTAATTTTTCTACAACTAATCACCCAATCAACTAAGCACCTATAATATTTTAAAAAGGATTGAATAAAAAAATACTCCGCTATATTTTGCGGAGTATTTTAATATATAAACCGATTACATCACAGCTTCTTTCGCAGCTTTAGCGAGGCGGAATTTAACCACGGTCTTAGCCGGGATCTTGATCGATTCGCCGGTCGCCGGATTGCGGCCCATTCTTTCCTTGCGCTGAACTTTTACCATTTTGCCAAAACCAGGAAGAACGAATTCGCCGTTCTTTTTTACTTCGCTGTAAGCCATCGCAGTTATCGCGTCCATCATACCCACCACTTCACTTTTTTTCATGCCGGTTTTTTCGGCTAACGCAGTCATGATCTGCGCCTTGGTCATTTTCGCCATAGTTCATTGTTGCTTGTTCACCCGGATTCCGGACAAACAAGGATTTATTTATTTAGATGAATTATAGACAATTTATCGACTTTATCACCAACTCTTTATTTTTGAAAATTTCTTTCCGTACGAGTATCCGGATTCCAAGGGATATTCGGACGGAAAGTTGATTTTACCTGAAAAATTCAAGCTGGCCAAATTTAAACAATAAATTATCAATTGCACTTTATATAAGTATTATACACCTTATTTCTAAATAACACAATAAAATCAAGCCTAAAAAAAATATTTAATTTTTTTATCAAGTAAATCGGCTTTATTTATTATAAATTAAATTAAAAAGGCTAACATTAAAAAAATATAAACTATTGACAATTAAATAAATCTGTATTTAAATAGACTAACAGCATTTCCGCGTTCTTTGTTTTAAAATTTACTTATTTTTCCACAACTAAACAAAAGAAAGGGTTTGCCAAATGAAGAAGCGCAGAACCATATTTTTAACAGCCGTCGCCTGCATCGCCATTATCGTAGCATTCATCATTCACCGAAAAAAAAGGGCGAAGGGGCAATAGACCCTCACAATGCAGACTAGTTGCCGACCTTTTTTTAAAAAAAACAAAAACCCCGCTCAAAACGCCAAGCGGGGATTTTTATTTATTCTAAATCTAAATTTGCTATCTTTTTGCTCCAGAATAAGCAATTGCGCGGACTATATCCCAATCGCTCGCTGAAATCGGAGATTTTTTATAGATGTAGCGAAAAGAATTGATTGCGACTTTCTCACTATTCAAATTGCGATTAGAAGGACGCAAGCCATAGGCGATTATTTTTAAAGCTGTTTGATCGTATTGATTATCCGTTTTCGGAACACGCAGATATATTTTTTTAAATACTAACAACGCCCTAGCTTCAGCCGAGGTGGAAGTAGCCGCCGGCCAGCGGCCATTGGCTATTTTTATCACATCCGACCATTCAGCCGCTGTACCGGGAACTCTGTTAAAAGCCGACTCATAAGAATTTACCGTACCAGCGCGCTCCCCTTGCCCTAGACCAAGAGTGCTGGCTGTTCCATAGACTATAAAATTCAGCAACGCTGTTTTTTTCTCAACGCTTAATCCTGATTCTATTTTAGTCAAAGAAGTTAAATATTTATCCGCGCTGGTTTTTTCCAAATCAAGGCTCCTGGTTTTCATTAATAAAGACAACAAATAATTAACATTAGCCATAGCTATTTCCGCGGCCTCCGCATTGATAATTTGTATTTTTTGCCTGAATTCATCAGGAAGGACGGTAGACGTAGTAGTAGCCTCTTTGGGCATTCCAGGGGCATTACAGGCCATTTTTTTAGCGTTTTCCTGATCAAGCGTCAGCAAGCAACCGGACGGCGTTGACGAAGCTATGCTGCGATATTGCCAGCCATCAGCACAAGCCGACCAATCGCCATATTTTACATCTGCGCAATAGATTATCGGTGCTGTTTGTGTTGCAGTTGGAATCGTTGGCTGAATGACAGTATTCTTTGCCTGTCTGGCTAAAGAACAGCCGGAAACAAGTTCATAAGAATTTATTGCACTAACTTTATAGAAATAATAAGTTCCTGCATGGGTTATCGTTTTGTCGACATAACCGTTAACAGCGATGGTTGTAGTGCTGATACGCGAGGAATCATTGCAAGTGAAGTTGGCTTGCGAACCGCGATAAACCTGGTAACCGGCCAAGTCCGTTTCGGTATTAGCGGTCCAGTTCAAATAAACCGCACCGCCATAAGAGCCGGCAGCCAAACCGCCGGGTGTTGCCGGACGTTGAGACGATGAAGCTGAAACGGAAGAATCGGCAAATAAAACGGCAACAACCGCGATTAACGCGCCGATAATTATTTTCTTAAAAAAAAATTTTTGGCTTTTCATTTTATTTTCGATTCCAAAAACAAAATCATTGCGCGAATTTGTTTCAAGAATCAAGATAATATTTAGAGATGGTTGCAGAATTACTTTTAGGCGAAATTTAGGATTTTTTGGCCAAGGCGAGGAAAACTAGAAAAATGATTTGAGCCGTAATAGCATTACGGTGAAAATCATTTTCCGCCAGTTTGACGAAGCATCGGACAAAAAAGACAAATTACGGCAAAAGGAATTTTGCAACCGTCTCTTATAACAATATTATACTCTTTATTGATAAAATTAAAAAGTCGGCCGGACAAAAATAAAACCCGCCAAAAAGCGAGTTTTATTTTTTCCGTTCAAGCTAAGCTTTGACGGATTAAGGTGGGCCGGGAAGGATTCGGACCTTCGAAGGCGTAAGCCAGGAGATTTACAGTCTCCCCCAGTTGACCACTTTGGTACCGACCCTTTTCGATTTGCGATTTCAGATTTTCGATTTACGATTTGCCTTTTTAAAATACCACTGCTCTTCAAACACGGCAAATCGAAAATCGTAAATCAAAAAATTGAAAATCGGTTTGAGCCGTTGTCGGGAATCGGACCCGAGACCCCTTCCTTACCATGGAAGTGCTCTACCAGCTGAGCTACAACGGCCTTCGTCCACCAAAGAAGGTGGATTGTTGAATTATCTCTTGGTGATAAATTTTTATCAAAAAATGCCGCCTCGTGGCGGCTAACCGCTAAACAAACTATTCTAACTCTTCAATTTGCTCCTTAAAATCGGCTAATTTGCCGTTTTCGGGGTTGACGGCCGCTAATTTTTCCCAAGCATCTGCTGCGGTTGTTTTATCTTTATTTATTATACTTATTTCCAGGAGCGAGTCAAGGTGGCGGGGACTGTTAGGCGAAAGTTTAGCGGCCATTTTTATCGTTTCCAAGGAATCAGCCAATTCTCCGGTTTCCAAATATACATCAGCCAAATCATGATAAATTTCAGCTTGCCGGTCAGTCTCTTCATTGCCGGAAAGCTTTAACGCATGTATAAAAGCCTGCTTAGCCTCCTCATATTTTTTATTAGCCAAATAGAGACTTCCTAAAGTTATAAAAGCTTGAGGATTTCTTGGCTCAAGTTCTATAATCTTTATCAATTCAGCTTCTTTTTCTTCAAAATTTTCTCGATCATCTAAATTATCGATCTTCAAAAATAATTCCGCCACCCTCTTCCCTTTATCTTCCGCGAGTATTGGCGCGGTTTCTCGGCTGTAATTTTTCTTTGACTCCTGCAATTTATGAAAGATGAAATTAAAAAGCCTGGCAATATTCCCGCCGATAAAACCAAAAAATTTGCCAAAACCGACTTTCCATTTAGCTATTGTTTTCTGTATCCGACCGGTAATAATCTGCTCTTTGAAACGCGCCTCCTTTTCCTTTGGCATATTTTCCACATCCAAATTAGCCAAGGCCGGAAACTTCCTCGCGATAATAATAAGGATAATAAACAGGCTGATGCAGATTAAAATTAGTGGGATGATATTATACATATTTTAAAACTTTACAACTTTCTACTTTATAACCTTTAACTTACTATATTCCCTTACAAATCTTGTAAAATTCTTCCGCATCAAGACTGGCGCCGCCAACCAAAAGGCCGTCCATATTTTCCAAATTAGAAAATTGTTTGACATTCTTACTGGAAACACTGCCGCCATAAATGATCTGAAAATTATTTTCTACAATTTGCATGCCGAACATATCGTCAAGCGCCAATCTGATTATTTTATGAGCGTACTTAACCTCCGAAGGCTCGATCACTGTACCGGAACCAATCGCCCAAACCGGCTCGTAAGCCACGATTATTTTTTGTTTATCAACGATTTCTATACCGCCCAAAGCTTGCTGGAGCTGATAAAGAAGAACAAAGTCGCGGCGATCGGTCTTACGATCTTCGTTTTCTTCGCCGATACAGACGATAGGAATCAGATTTTCCGTATTCAAAACTTCCCGAACTTTCTGATGAATCATTGAATAATTTTCTAAAAGATACCTTCTTCTTTCCGAATGGCCGATGATCACATAACGACAACCGGCTTCAATAAGCATCTTAGGGGAAATTTCTCCAGTATACGCGCCGCGATCCTCCCAGAAAACATTCTGCGCCCCCAGCTCGATTTCAGATCTTTTTATAACTCTGGCCACTTCCGTCAATCCGATCGATGTGGGGCAAATGACGATTTCCTTGTTTTCTTTTTTAAGTTCACGAAATTTTTCCACCATATCTTTTGCCAAGACAATGCTTTCTGCCAATCCTTTTTTCATCTTCCAATTACCAATAATTATCTTGCTGGCCTTAACTACTTTTCTAGCTTTTTGAGGCATAAATATAAAATTAAATGTTAAATTTTTCTTACTCTATATATTGCTAAATAATGGATTTGCTTCTTATTTCAATTATATTATATTTTCCGCCGCAAGTCTAATCCGGCGATCATTGCCAAGAATAACTGTCATACGCCCATTTGACCAATTTTTTGGTTTCAACAAAACGATCTTCATCAGAACCAGCGCCCAGCACCACGGAAATGATCTTGTGACCGGACTCATTAGAGAATTCACCGACAAAACAATAGCCGGATTCATCAATATGCCCGGTCTTTCCGCCTATTATATTAATACCGTCTTGCGGAAAGATCGAAAGTAAAAAATCCGTGGAAAAAACTTTAACATCTCGGCCGCCGACGGTGGAAAAATTATATTCCGCCTGAATACTGGTATTACGGATTTTCTCTTTCGCCAAACATTTCTTAGCCAAGACAGATAATTCCTTGGCATTAGAAACATTTTCATAACTTAAGCCGGAGATATCGGAAAACGAGGTCTGCGTCAAGCCGAAATTTTCCGACTTTTCGTTCATTTTTTTGACAAATTCCTCCTCGCTGAAACCGGCTGATTTTACCATGGCCACTGCCGCCGTATTGTCTGAACCGACAAGCGTCAGAAAAAAAAGATCTCTTATCTTAACTTTATCGCCGGGATAAATATAACTTTTGCCGCCCAGACGCACATCTTCTTTTTTTAGTTCATAAATTTTTTCCCAATCCGGATTGGTATCCAAAAAAACCAAAGCAGTCATCAATTTAGTGATACTTCCGATCGGCCTTTGCGTATCAACGTCTTTTTGCCACAAAACAGTATTACTATCGCGATCAACGGCTACGCTCGAAGAAGCCTTAACGGATAAATCGTTTTTGGCGGTATTATTTTTAGGAATAGCTAATTTAACTTGATTTTTTGGCAAATTTTTTTCCGGATAAACGGAAAAATAAATTTCTTCCGGCAGAGACGATACTTGGTCGATCGCGCCAAAAACAACGCCGGTGTGTGGAAAATCAACAGCGATCGCCGGACTGCCATTACCAGCAATGGCAAAAAAATTACTCAATAATAAAGTTATGGTAAAACCGATAATGGCAGGCAAAGTCATAATTGATACATTGGCAGCTTCAAAAGCTCTTCTTTCCAGCGTTCATTTTCATAATAATCCCTGATATTTTCGAATGAAATTTTTTGTTGATATTGCAAATTTCGGCGCTTAAAATAAATAGAGCCGCCTCTTTTAACAAAAAAATCGGCTAACATATCTTCGCTTGGAGTTTTGGTCATTTTTCCAAAAACTTTTTCATAAGCGTTTCGGGTTCGTTCGCCAGTAATTTCTTTGGCTTGCGCGGCGGCATAGTCGGCTGGCATCTTATCTCTTTTTGCTTCGCGCCAACCCGCCCACTCTTCTTCATCATTTCCCCAAATTTTTTCCGGATCAATCATTGCTTCAGTTTCTAAAACAGCGTTTTCACTTTCTTTAAACATAAAATTTTATTAATTTTATTACTCACTATCTTCCTCGTCATAATCATCTTCTTTGCTAAGAGAAGAATTATCCGGCAAATCCAGTGGCAACTGATTATTATTAAGCTTTTCGGCCAATGGATCATCTTCGAGCATCCGGTCAATCGCATCATCTTTGCTTAATCTTTCATAATCGGGCAATTCCTTTACTTCATTTAAGCCCAAAAAACGCAAAAAATCAAAAGTCACGGTGTAATAACTTTCGTCTTTTTTCTTGTCTTCTCGCACATCAACCAAACCTCTAATCAATAAATTACGTAATATTAGAGAACAATTTATCCCTCTTATTCTATCTAAATCTGTCTTGGAAACCGGCCCGCGATAAGCTATGATCGTCAAAGTTTCTAAACTCGGCCGGGATAATTCACCGGTCGTTTCATCTTTGACAAATTCTTGAATCAAGGCAGAGTTTTCCGATGAAGTGACCATCTGAAAGCTGGCGCCATTTTTAACAATTTGGGTACCGGAATTTTTCTCCTTATAATCCGCAATCAACTTATCCCCCACCGATTCGATATCTTTTGTTTCACATTTAATTAAATCCGCCAGTTCGCGCGACGACATCGGCCGGCCGGAAATAAAAAGTAACGACTCTATCTTTGATTTTAAATTTTCCATAAAATTAATTTACTTCAAAATATTTTTTTTATTATTCGTTATTCTATTTTTCGGCTAATTAATATCTCCGAAAATAATTCCGTCTGCTCAACCGAGATTGTTTTTTGTTTCATTAATTCCAAAACTGCCAAAAAACTGACGATAACCTCAGTTTTCGATTCGGTCTTGGCCAAAAATTCCCGGAAACTCAAATTTATTTTAGCCAGCAATGCCTCGCGGATGCCGCTGATCTTTTCCTCAATATTGACTTTGTGCTGAATAGTTTTCTCCTCTAATTCAACGATTTTTTTGCTTGTTAAAAAATCTTTGAAGATCGCGGCCAGTTCTTCCTTGACCAATTTCTTCGGCGGAGCGAAAAATTTATCTTCCGCTCCGATCATCTTCCATAATTTACGTTCGACCGGAACAAACATAAACCGTTTTTCTTTTAATCTTGCTTCCAGATGCTTCATTGCTTCCAAAAATTCCCGATACATCTTTAACTGACGCTCCAAATCATCGGTTTCAGCGTCTTCTTCCGGAAAAAGATATGGTAAAAGCGTCTTGGACTTGATATAAAGCAATTTTGCCGCCACCACCAAAAAATCAGCCATCGCTTCCGGATCAATATCGTTCGTAGTTCTAATGAATTCGACGTATTGATCGGCGATTTTGGCTAAAGAAACTTCGGCAATATTCATTTCTTCCGCTTCAATTATCTTTAAAAGCAAGGAAAGCGGACCTTCAAATTTTTCTAACTTTATGTTGATCATACTTACAGTTTATCAGAAAAATCAGGCTTCCGAAAGCCCCTTTTATCCCCATAAAAAAAGATCCGCTTCGCCGTTAAAGCGAAGCGGATCCTCCTCGAGCTGCTATGTTTATTTCTTCTTTTTCTTCGAAACTTTTTTCTTCGAAGTCTTCTTGGCAGCCTTTTTCTTCTTAGCCATGGTTTTATTGGCGCCGGACTTGATCTTAATTGATGAAGAGGGGCGCTTTTTAATTAATTTTACTTTTTTATTTATGCCAAAATTGGCTAAAATAACATTTTCTAATTTCAGAAATTCCTTAGCTCCCATTTCAACTGAATGATTAAAACTGCCGGTGGAAAAAATCGCTTTTTTTAGATTAGCTAGTTTTTTCTCAGCAATTACCGGTAATTCATGAAAGCCGCCGAAAGCAGACATTCCCTGGTCCTGAAGTTTTAACATTTCCTTCATCACTTTCTCCGAAGGAATCTGAACAGCTTTAACTTTCTTGCCGACTTGCTTCTCTATCGCAGATTTTATTTTTCCAAAATCCAAATTTTTATCAGCCGGCAGGCAAACGATATAATAATAGTTGTCCGCCTTAACGAATAAAGATTTTATAATTTCACTTGTTTTTCTTTTCAAAGTATTGGCGGCATCGATCGCCGTGTAGACTGTTTTGTGCTCTAAAATTTTCGGACTCACACCCTTAGCTTCCAAATATTTTGTCAGCGCAACTGGAAATTTTTTTTCATCTTCTTTGATCATATTTATATTATAGCACTATTCAAATTTATTGTGAAGAGTTTTTTTTATTTAGCAATGCTATTTCTGTAATTTTAATTACAACTTGAAAAAAAATGTAGAGAAAAGAAAAATAAAAATTTAAAATTAAAAATATGCTGCCAATAGAGCAACATATTTTTTGAAAAATAATTTCAATTTTCTCCTTCGGCAAACTCAGGACAAACAAATTTCTAATTCCCCTTTATCGTCGGATATACCTGCCTTTTTAAACACTGATAACCGTTGGCGTGAGAAGAAGAATTTGCACCAATACCGACCGGATATGCTGCGCCGGAATTATTGGCTTTACCAATGTTAGAAGTCCTAAAATTAGCGCAAATTTCATACGTTGTCGTTCCGGTTACACTATAAACAAAAGCTTGCCCAGTCTGTCCGTCTTTAAGAAGATCAGCGGTCAAATAAGAACAGTCGGACATCATCGCGCCAAAGCCATCAGGAAGTTTTTGCGTTTCGCGGTAATACTGATCAACGCAAGAATCAATCGTGTAAAAATTATTCAAAACCGCGTCATCAAGTTTGCGATCGCGCGCCACGGCCGGAGATTCGACGGTAAAAAATGAAGCGAAAAAAACAACGACGACCAGCACCAAAGATGTGATAAAAAATATTTTTAAAAATTTATCTTTGATGTTTTCCACAGCCTGCCGGCGAATGTCGTAAAAATAAAATCCGAAGACGGCGGCGGCAATCGCGAGCACTGTGATCGTTTTTAAAATAAATTTCAAAGAAATTTCACCGTTCAAAAAATTGTTGACGAAATAAATCAGCCAGCCGAAAAATATTAGGAAAGAAACGAAAAGAATTAAATAAGTCAGCCAGCGGCGGACGCCGGAATCTTTTTTCAATTCGCCACTAAAAAGACTTTTCTGGATCAAATAACTAACGCCGTAAAATATCGGGATGGAAACGAGCAAAGCGGAAATGGCGAATTTATTTTCCACGTACGGCGCGGCAACATCAGGAATGAATTTGTTGATGATCTGAAAGATGACGTTGCCGAAAGAAACGGTCATAAAACCGAGTGAAACGAGATGCAAAAGATAAAGAAAGACGAACTTGGCCGCATTGCTTTTAGGTGCGGCAACTGCAATATTTTGGTCCATAAATTTATAAATATGAATTAATAATTTTATTGTTTATGCAGTTATTATACAATTTTTGAGCGTATAAAGCAAAAGAGGCCTTGAAAGGCCTCTTTAAATTTATTTCTCGTCGATTTTTATATGCAATTCTTTTAATTGTTTAAGTGAAACTTCTGACGGCGAGTCCATCATCACGTCTCTCCCCTGCCCGTCCTTCGGGAAAGCGTAGATATCGCGAATCGAATCGCAATCCGCCAAGATCATCAAGACACGGTCGAAACCGATAGCGGCTCCACCATGCGGCGGAGCGCCGAACTCGAAAGCACTGATCAATCCTCCGAATTTTTTGTCCACCTCATCTTTAGTATAACCGGCGATCGAAAAAGCTTTATACATTATCTTGGGATCATGATTGCGGATGCCGCCGGACAAAATCTCATAGCCGTTGCAAGCCAAATCATATTGATTAGCTTTGATTTCCAACGGCGGTAATTTTTCTAAAGATTCCAACCCGCCCGTCGGCATTGAGAATGGATTATGTTCAAAATCAACTTTTCCTTCTTCGATGTCGGAATAAGAATACATGGGAAAATCAACGATCCAGGCAAAAGCAACTTTTTTCGGATCTTTTAAGCCCAAAAGTTCTCCGCATTTAGAGCGAACTGCACCTAAAGCCGCACAAACGGTCTTCAAATTATCAGCCCCAAAGAAAATAATATCGCCGGTTTTAGCGCCAACTTCCATTATCAATTTATTCGTTAATTCGTCGCCTAAAAATTTATTAATCGGTGAATTCGGGCCTTCCGGCTTCATCTGGATATAGGCTAAACCCTTCGCGCCTTTGGTTTTGGCTAATTCTGTTAAATCATCAATTATTTTACGAGTAAACACATCGCCGCCGTCAATTTTCAGGGCATGAACCACGCCGCCGGCAGTTATCGCGCCGGAAAAAACTGTAAAACCGCAATCTTTAACCAATTCAGTCACTGGTTTGATTTGCATATCAAAACGCAGATCAGGCTTGTCAGAACCATATTTGATCAAAGACTCGGTGTGCGGGATACGAGGAAATTGTTTATTCACCACCTTTTTATCAGTAAACTTTTCCACTAACTCAATCATCAACGGCTCAACTACGGACAAAATATCTTCCCGCTCAACAAAACTCATTTCAAAATCAATCTGATAGAAATCACCAGGATGGCGGTCGGCTCTAGGATCTTCGTCGCGGAAGCAAGGCGCGACCTGAAAATATCTATCCACGCCGGCAACCATCAATAATTGCTTGAATTGCTGAGGAGCTTGCGGCAGGGCAAAAAATTTTCCCGGATATAGACGAGACGGCACTAAATAATCGCGAGCGCCTTCTGGAGAAGAATTTGCCAAAATCGGAGTTTGAATATCAATAAAATCATTGGCATGAAAATATTGGCGGATATAAGTAATTAGAGTGTCGCGCATTTTCACGATCTTCTGCAAGCGTTCGCGGCGCAAATCCAGGAAACGATATTTCAAACGCAAGCCTTCGTTAACTGTTGAAATTTTTTCTTCTTCAATTTCAAACGGCAAGGCCTTGGAAGAATTTAGAATATTCATTTCCACAACTTCAACTTCAATCTCGCCCGTCGCCAACTTGGGATTGATCATATCAGCCGGACGCGCCGCCACTTTGCCCTTGACGTTGATTACCCATTCACTGCGTAATTGATCGGCTTTTTGCATCAATTCCGCGCTCGAGCCGTGATTAACGTCAAATTTAATTTGCGTGACGCCATAGCGGTCGCGCAAATCGATAAAAATAACGCCACCATGGTCGCGTCGGCGATAGACCCAGCCGGAAAGCTCGACTTCTTGGCCAATATCTTCTTTTTTTAATTGTCCGCAAGTGTGTGAACGTAACATAAAATTAGTATGTCATTCCCGTGAAAACGGGAATCCAGAAAATTAGTAACAGAGCTTCAAAACTGGATCCCCGCCTCCGCGGGGATGACGATGTTAAAAATAAAAAACCCTTGCAAAACAAACATAAAAAAATTATGTTTATCTTGCAAGGGCGTTCTAAACGCGGTACCACCTCGCTTTTATACTTATTTTGTTCTATAACGGGAACCACCGGAGAGTTCTACTCAGCTTTTAAAAGCTTTTCTTCTCCCACTCAGCCGTGTCAGCGGCCTCAATGCTTTAGTGATTACATAATAACAAAACAAATACATACTGTCAATAAAAAATACCCCTCACAAAGACGTGAAGGGCATTCGACTAATCGTAGTCGAAAACGTTTTGGCGTTTTTACCAAAGGACTAAATTCCAAGTTCAAAAAGATTAAAATAACTTAGTCCCATCTGCAAAACGGAGAGCAGGGCTACGGGAATCCCAGTCGAGGCCAAGCCAGGGCCAGCGGAGGATCACCTCGCCGCGACGCTCGACGAGATACGGGACATTAAAACTTTCGTGGCTGCTCCAAATGACTGACTTCCAGCCAGAGACTGTTTTACCAGCAAAATACTTATGGAAAAAAGCAATGCCTTTTGCTTGGATGGCCAAAAGGTCGGCGAGTCCGAGCTGATCTTTAATCATGTCGTTGTCTTTAAGATATTTATATATTACCTCTCCTTTGATAACGCCATTTTCTTGCTCGGGATGATACCACTCTTTGGCTAGACTTATATCGTATTCGCTTGGCCCAAAAAACTCCAAATCTTTGTGTAAAACTTTCCTCATCCAAGAGGGATAAACAGGACTTACAGAATGGTTGACGCGGATAATGGTGTCTAATATTTTTTCTTCGGGGCTTTCTATTTTCCGAATTTCCGCACGGCCGTCCATAACATCCAGAACTTTTGCCAGCCAATCATCCTGGGATAATTTTTTTATTTTGTCTTTGGTCCATTTACTGCGCCGAAATGCCGCTTTCAATTTTTCTATAAGGTCAACATCGAGCATTAATAAATCGCTCCTTTTTTTGCAACGATGTTCTTTTGAAGAATGTTGTTGCAGTTTTTACTGTTGGGCTAAATCGTTATGACTTTTGCCACAGCGAAAAACGGCTTAAAATTAAGCGGCTTTCCGCTGGAGCAAATCGCAAATTAGATATTTTAAAGAACCAATTTATACTAAAATTACAAATTAACTAAAAAATCTAGTCAAACAAAATTAGTAATTTTTATCTTATTTTAACCTTAATTCTTCAAAGTCTTCTTGGGAAAATCCGGTGATTTCGGCTAATTCATCATTGAACTCTGAGAATTTCGGCTGATCAACGACACTCTTAGCACCTTCAAGTTTCTCTAAAAATATTTTAAGTAAAATAAAAATATCTTCATGACCATCTAGCTCATTTTCGCGGGTCATTTTTTCCACGAGAAGCAAGGCTTTGATTGCGGTTTGCGTTTTTTCCAAATTATTTTTTATTTCCGGATAAAAATTTTCACCAACCGCCGTACCGGCATAATCAAAATCTTTGCCGTGCACAACCATTAAGCGTGACAAAGTTAAAGGCTCAAGGTGGCCGGCGGATTTTGATTTTATTTTCTTGGCGCCGCGGGCGACTAATTCCAGTTTACCGCGGTCGGCGCTATAACAAATAATCCGGGAGTCGGACTCACGGAAATCATATCGATTAAGAATGATCGCTTTAATGTTATATGTCTCCTCCATAAAAACTGACAAATTAAGAAGTGTAAAATTAAAATCTCAAAATGTAAAATTTTTAATTTTGAGATTTTAATTTTAAATTTTATTGCTCAACCCTGTCAAGATAATTCTGAAGAATTATCATCGCCGCTACCTCATCACGACTCGCCTTTAAATCTCCTCCTGGCAACGCGTCCGCGGCTTTGCTGGATAAACGTTCGTCGATCAATTCTATTTTTATTTCCGGCATTATTTTTTTTAATTCTTCCAAAAAATTTAAAAAATCCGGCGATAGGCCTTCACTTTCACCTCGCATTTTTATCGGCTTGCCCAAAACTAAAACATCAACCGCTTCAGCTCGGACAATTTCGGCGATTTCTTGGATATTAGCCACAGTCTTAAACGGCATAGCCATTTTTGTTTCGCCGTCAGCCAACGCCAAGCCGATGCGCTTAGAACCCCAGTCAACGCCAAGATATATTTTTAATTCTGAATCCATAGAAATAAAATATCCAATAATAAATAACCAATATTAAAAAAATATTTTAATATTTTAATATTTTTTAAAATATTTTTTATTTGATATTGATTATTCCGTGATAACGGTATTCCCCTTCTCCGTAATCGCCACGGTATGTTCAAAATGCGCGGAAAGCGAGCCGTCGGCAGTGAGGATAGAAAATCCGTTCGAGCCGCCCTTAGTTTCGCTTTTTCCCATATTAACCATCGGCTCAATGGCAATCACCATTCCCGGCTTTAAAACTGTGTCGCGGATGCCGTAAGAAACAAATTCGTAATTAAAAACTTCCGGTTCTTCGTGGACGGCATGACCGACGCCGTGACCGACAAAATCATGCACTATGGAAAAACCTTCCTTCTCAATATAATTTTCCACGGCTGTACCAAGTTGATTAAGAGTATTGCCTGGTTTAGCTTCTTTAATAGCGATTTCCAAAGCCTTTCTGGTGGCATCGATAAGTCTTTTGGCTTTTTTATCAATTTTACCAACCGGAACAGTGACAGCCATGTCGGTATAAAATCCGCCCAAAGAAGAATGGCGGTTTTTGATTGAAAATTTTTTGGCTTCTTTTTCCGTCACTGGATATTCCATGCCCAAATCCAGGCCGATAATATCGCCGGCTTTGAGGATCCGCCCGGGAATCGGTAAACCGTGAACGATTTCATTATTAACCGAGGTGCAAAGAGCAGCAGGGAAAAACCGGCCGTTAATTACTTCATAATTTTTAAATGACGGCCGACCGCCAGCCTTTTCGATCAAC
>JGI20214J51650_10000427_pt1 | contig 26002 bp, 23 predicted proteins | sample WetSurMetagenome_FD_51650 | JGI IMG/M metagenome (IMG submission 51650) | reverse complement strand
CATGAATGTGGGCAACAAATACAGTTTTATCGAGAGCATTGCGTTTGCGCTCGGCTCGGGTCTCGGATTCTCGCTGGCCCTGATAATAATGGCGAGTATACGCGAAAAGATAGAGCTTGCCGATATCCCGGCCCCTTTCAGGGGACTGCCGATGGCCTTTATCATCGCGGGGATGATTGCCCTGGCCTTCACCGGTTTCTCGGGGCTGATAACGCTTTGACCTGTCGCAAAAAGTATCTGCCTTAATGGAGGAAGTTTTTAATGTACGATGTATATAAGACGGCGGTCGACATAATCGATATAATCCGGCTTGCCGATGTGGCGCAAATACTTCCGCAGATCGGCGTAGGCGCCGAGATCGAGGCCAGGGAGTATATCGATATCTGGGCCATCCTGAGATATTCTCTCATCTTCCTTGTCGGCATGGGGGCCGTTTTCGGGTTTATCCTCGCTTTTGCTGCAAAGAAATTCGCCATCAGGACGGACCCGCGTATAGACGAGGTCAATGAGCTGCTTGCGCATGCGCATTGCGGGGCCTGCGGGTTTGCAGGTTGCGAGCAATATGCCGCAGCAGTTGTAAATGATCCGGAAGTGTCCCCGGCACTGTGCATACCCGCCGGCGAAAGGGCCGCGCTGAAGATAGCTGAGCTGACCGGAAAGAAGGCGGATATAAAGGAAAAACGGGTGGCCAGGATTATGTGCGGCGGCGGCCTGTCAAAGGCCTCCAAAAGATATAAATACGAGGGGGTGCCGGACTGCCGCTCTGCCATCATTTCCGGAGGCGGGGACAAATCCTGCGTCTACGGATGCATAGGATACGGGACATGCGAAAAGGTCTGCCCGTTTGAAGCCATCAAAATGGGTAAAGACGGCCTGCCGGTCGTAGATGAAGATAAATGTGTTGCATGCGGCAAATGCGTTGCGGCATGCCCCAAAAAGGTCATAGAGATAATGCCCGCGGCAAAGGCGGTTCTGGTCGCCTGCCATTCCGGAGACAAGGCGGCTGATACGCGCAGTAATTGCAATGTGGGCTGCATCGCATGCGGCATATGCGTAAAGACATGTCCTTTTGGGGCTGTTTCTGTGGAGAACAATCTTTCGAGGATCGATCCTGAAAAATGCCGTGTCTGCGGTCTTTGCGCAGCCAAGTGCCCGACAAGGACCATTGCCGATTTTATCCCGAGGACAAAGGCGTCCATTAACGACTCCTGCATAGGATGCGGTATCTGCAAGAAGACATGCCCTGTCGAGGCCATCAGCGGGGAGCCGAAGCAGAAACATCTGGTCAGCGCCCGGAAATGTATCGGGTGCGGCCTTTGCGCAGTCAAATGTCCCGTGCAGGCGTTTGACGGTGTGTTCAATGCGGAACAGGTAAGGGCCGCGAAGAAAAAGCCCAAAGAGGCGCCTGCTTTTGGCGCACGGGTGTAAACGCTTTTCACCGCGCTGAAATCAAATAATTTTCCGCTTTTTACGCATAAAACAAAGGAAACGCCGTATGCCGTTTGACTGATGAATAACTCAACGGCGTCAGCGCGCCGAAATCAAGCCTTTTCCATAAAGGAGCGTCTGCAGAGACCCACAGGGTAGGCAGCTCTCAGCGTGCTGAAATCAGATAATCTTCCGCTTTTTTACGCATAAAACAAAGGAAACGCCGTATGCCGTTTGACTGATGAATAACTCAACGGCGTCAGCACGTTTTGATCTGCCTACCCTATGGGTCTTTCCTTGTGTCTGCGTTTTGCAATGCTTATCCCTTTTTTCGCGCTGACCTTATAACGTTCAATATGTTTTAATATTGCATGCGTCTTGCTTTTGTGAAAAAGAGATTTTCCGTCCACGGCGGGGCCGAGCTGTATATGAAGACCATGCTCGGCGCGCTTGGCCGTGAAGGCCATGAACTCCATGTGTTTGCAAATCGCTGGACGGATGAACAGGGCCTTGCTTTCCATAAGGTGAATATTATTCCCGCAACCTCGTTTCTTTCCGCGCTCACCTTCAGCAGAAACGCGGGGAAGGCATTAAAGAAAGAGCGCTTTGACTGCGTAGTCGGTTTCGAGCGGACGGAGCGTCAGGACATCTACCGCGCCGGAGACGGCTGCCACAGGGCATGGCTCGATATAAGGTCCGGATTTGAGCCTGCATACAGGAGGCTCTCTTTCGGCGTAAATCCTTTCCATCGTTATACACTTGCCCTTGAAGAGAGGATATTCGACCGGACCCCTCTTATTGTAGTCAATTCCGGATTGGTAAAGAGGCAGATACAACATTATTACGGGACTCCGGACGAAAAAATAGCGGTCGCCTATAACGGCGTTGATCTTGACGTCTATTCGCCGGAGAATCGGGCCAAATACGGAAGCGATTTGCGAAAGGCATACGGCATTTCGGATAGCGACAAGGTGATGCTCTTTGTCGGCAGCGGCTTTGGCCGGAAGGGTGTCGGAACCCTGATAAAGGCGCTTCCCGCCGTCATCGGAAACATTCCGGAAAAGGTAACGGCCCTGATAGTGGGAAAGGGCGACGGCGGTTATTATCGAAGATTGGCGCAACGGCTGGGAGTTCCTGACAATGTTGTTTTTGCAGGGCCGCAATCCGGGGTTGCAAGGTATTATGCTGCGGCCGATATATTCGTCCTGCCGACTATTTATGACCCGTTCAGCAACGCCTGTCTCGAAGCGATGGCGTCCGGCTTGCCGGTCATAACGACGCGCAATAACGGCGTTGCTGAAATAATAGAGAATGGGAGGGAAGGCTTTGTCACGGAATCCGTTGCCGATCCGGCAGGGCTTTCGGAAAAGATAATCCGTTTGCTGCCTGTTGCCGCGTTGATGGGCGCGAGGGCGAGGGTGAGGGCGGAGGAGTTTGCAATAAAAGCCGCTGCCGAAAGATTTACAGGACTGATAAAAAAGATCGCCGGTCAACAGCGCCGGTCCTGAATACGGAGAAGATGCGCCGGTTTTACATGAATATCTTTCTGTTATAATATTTGAACGCGCTGTTCCCCTCTGGTATGATGAAAAATAATTAATTTGGGGCGTCTTTAATGACTGATTATAAATACGATCTTGCCATAGCGTACAGGATATATCCCGGTCTCTCAAAAAACGTGATGATGCCGGATGCCTGGCGCGACAAGCTCCACTTTTCAGAGGTCTGTCTGAAATCTTTTGTTCGCGGGCTCACAGGCGTGAAATACAAGATATTTGCGCTTCTTGACGGGTGCGACGAGAGCTACGAGGACCTTTTCAGGTCCAATTGCGAAAATGTAGAGATAATAAAATATCAGCCTTCAATAGGCAATAAGGGCACGTTCGCGGCCCAGATAGACATACTGCTCAAACAGACCGATGCCGCAGCGGTGTATTTTGCGGAGGACGATTATTTTTATCATGACGGGGCCCTTTCAGAAATGCTCGGAATGCTTGAGCATGGAGATGTTGATTTTATAACGCCTTATGACCATCCCGACTGTTTCACCAGAAAGGATCTGCATAATTACAAGAGCGAGGTGGTCTTCCAGGGCAAGCGTCACTGGAGGACTGCGGCGTCGACATGCCTGACATTCATGACAACAAGAGATATTCTTGCCGTGACCTCCGGTTGTTTCAGGTCATATTGCAGGATAAGCGATTTTGCGCTGTGGCTTGCCGTTACCAAACTGAAGCGCTTCGACGCCCCCTATAAGACCCTGAAAAGGATGTACAAGCATAATTTTATTCATATGATTACAGCCAGGCCTTTCAAACTGTGGGCGCCGATGCCCAGTCTTGCAAACCATATGGCGGCTGCGCAATCAGCCCCCGGGGCTGATTGGGAAAAACTTATACGCCGATATGTCTGATTTAATGCAGGATGTCCGCAAGCCGGGTATATTGGGGAATGCGGCATAATTCAGCTATAATATTCATTAATATGGAAGAGGGGAAAAGATATTAAATGCGGGCATATATAAACGATTTTACAGGTATCTGCAACAGATTCGAGGCTCTGATCTTTGCCTTTTCCATTCGTGAATATTTCGGTCATGAGATATGGCTTGACTGGCCGGAACTGGACGCCCTCCAAATAGCGGGTACACAACGCGGCGGCGGAGGTGTCTTCAGCAGGATTAACAGCGTCAAGATCCGTGATTGTGATTACAGGACATTCGAGACGCTTTACAGATATAAAAATATTCATATAAGAGGACTTTCGGGGGCCCATCCGGAATCACTGGACCGGCAACTGCCCAAAGTGCTCGATGCCGTCAGGCTCAGGCCCGAGTTGATATCCGCGATCAAAAAAATGTTCACCGCGATCGGAAAGCCGGTAATCGGCGTGCATATTCGCCGCGGAGATTTTGCCATGCCTGCGTCCGTCGAGGACCTGAATAAACTCCGCCACTCGGCAATACCTGACAGCTGGCTCGTAAAGAGCCTTGAGGCCCTGCAGTCAAGATTCCCCGGAGTCCATTTTTACCTTAGCGCCACCGGCAGGATTGAGGACTACAAATTTCTGTTTGACCGGTTTCCCTGTCACATGCTGGAGGTGAGATCGCCTTACAGCTACAAGGGCGCCGGGCATTCTTCGGAAACGCATCCCGTCGCCGATCTGTTTGCGCTGTCATGCTGCAGCGTGATACTCGCTACGCCGAGATCGTCATTTTCTCATTGGGCCGCCAACTGTTTCGGCGGGCGGTCAACGGTAATTACTGCAAGGCNGGCAGCAGACTCTTTTGGGGACATAATCCTTTCCGCAAGGAATTTTGGTCTTTGCAGGCTGCCTCAATGGATGGAATATGACTGGATGCATTCGGATGACAATATTGAAAATAGTCTGCAGCCGGATTGTCCAAATACGGACTGGCTTTAGAGCCGGACTGAGGAATGCCTCACAGCAGCGGAGCGCGGCGGAAAATTCGCCTGCATTTCCTGTTATAAGCCTTGTGTCCGCGCCGTTTCTTTGAAAGAAGGGTGTTAAATCTTAATGCTGACAATACTGCATACGGAATCCTCGATGGGATGGGGCGGGCAGGAAATCCGGGTCGTACGGGAAGCGGTCGGGATGACCGGGCGCGGGCATTGTCTGATTATAGCCGCGCGACCGGGAAGCGTTATATTCAGGAAAGCGCAGGAGGCGGGGATAAGGACCATTCCAGCCGGGTTCATAAAAAAAAATCCCTTTTCCATACTGAAGCTGCGTTCCATTATCGACGCGGAAAAGCCGGATATCCTTAACACGCACAGTTCTCCGGACAGCTGGGTGGCGTCTCTTGCAGCGAAGTTGTCAAGGACAAGGCCGAAGATTATAAGGACCCGCCACCTTTCCACACATATAAACAGCACGATTGTAAACCGGTTTATATATGGAACCGTGCCCGACGCGGTATTGACTACCGGTGAAGAGATCCGGAACATGCTGATTCATGAAAAACTATGCGACGGCTCAAGGACCTTTTCAGTCCCGACAGGCGTGGATACCGTCATGTTCGATCCCGCAAAGACGGGGCCTTCGATCAGCCGAAAGGGCATTTCCATAGGCATGGTCGGCGTGCTGAGGAGCTGGAAGGGCCATAAATTCCTCCTTGAAGCCGTACCCCGGATTTTGGAAAAGATACCGACCGCCGGATTTTATATTGCGGGAGACGGGCCGCAACGTGAACATATAGAGTCTGAGATCAGGGCGCTGGGACTGCAGCAGTATGTGATTATGCTGGGGCACAGGGAGGACATGCCTGAAGTGTTTGCCTCTCTGGATATCGTTGTTCATCCGTCTTTTGCAAATGAAGGAGTCCCCCAAACGGTCCTTCAGGCCTTTGCCATGGGAAAGGCGGTTGTGGCCTCGAATGTCGGGGCCATACCTGAAGTTGTGATTGACGAAAAGACCGGACTGCTTATTGGACCCCGAAGGCCGGACCTGATCGCGCAGGCCGTTATTAGGCTTTGCAATGATGAATCCCTGAGGTCCGGGCTGGGGCGTGAGGCGAGACGGCTTGTCCTTGATAAATATTCTTTCGAGCATATGCTTGACAGGGTTGCATCGGTTTATGAGAGGATTTCGGGCAATGAGCGAATTCAGTGATGTAAGGAAGATACTGGTCGTCAAGCTTCGCCATATAGGAGATGTGCTGCTTACCGTCCCGGTATTCAGGGCGCTGCGCGAGACATTCCCGGATGCGCATATCTCGGCCCTCGTAAACTCGGGCACCGAAGAGGTCCTTTCAGGTAATCCGCTTATTGACGAGGTCATTGTTTTTGACAGACGTATAAAGTCCGGGTTGATATTTAAAAAACTTTCCGGCGAAATATCGTTCCTTGCCGGAATCAGGGCGAGGGGTTTTGATATGGCGGTGGATATGACAAGCGGAGACAGGGCCGCCCTCATTTCCCGTGTCTCAGGCGCGCGTTACAGGATTGCCTATGATCCCAGGGGCGGAGGCTTTCCGGGCAAGAAACTTTTATACACTCATATTGCGTCAAGGAGCGCATCTCCTCCCCATATGGTTGTGGAGAACATAGAGATGGTCCGGCAGTTCGGCATTACGACCGATAATCTTGACGTGGATGTTTTTATACCCCGGGAGGCCCGGGAGTATGTCGAAAAAATATTCAGCCGGCACTCAATCGGCAAAACCGAGATGATTATCCATATACATCCTGCTTCGCGCTGGTTCTTTAAATGCTGGAAGGATGAATATATGGCGGAGGTGATCGACTATCTTGTTGGGAACAATGCTCGTGTCATTGTTACGTCTTCCCCGTCTGAAAAGGAAATAAGCCGGACGGAAAAGATTCTTGATATGGTAAAAGACAGGAAGATGATCGTGGATCTGTGCGGAAAGACGACGATAAAGCAGCTTGCCGCCATTTCCGCGAGGTCGAGACTGTTTATCGGTGTGGATTCCGCCCCCATGCATATTGCGGCTGCCGTGGGCGCTCCGGTAATAGCTCTTTTCGGCCCGACCGGAGAGGAACAATGGGGCCCATGGGGTAAAGGGCACATTATATTAAAAAAACATTTGGGATGTGTTTCATGTAAAAGGTGCGAGATGGACGGGTTGGAGGTCAGAAGGTGTCTCGAGGCCATAAAACCGGCCGACGTTATTGAGGCGATATCCGGAATTCTTCCCATACAAAAGGGTAAACATGCCGATACCTGCGGGGGCATTGAGTAAAGCCATGTTTGCCCGATGTCGTTCAACCCGGTTTGAAAGGGAGTCCGTCAGGAGTATCCTTGTTATAAGGATGAACAGGATAGGAGACATGATATGCGCTATCCCCCTTCTCAAGACATTGAGGAGCGAATTCCGTGACGCGCGCATAACTGTGCTTGCCGAGAGCTTTAATGCAGAGGTTATTAAACATGAGCCTTATATTGACGGGATTATCATATATGACAGGCCGTCCGGGCTCTTTAGAAGCAGGATATTGAATATACTCAGAGATCTCAAGGGAACTCATTTCGATCTTGCAATAGGGGTCAAAGGCGGGTTTTCGAGTTTTCTTGCCTGGGCGACTCTTCTCAGCGGGGCCCGTTACAGAATAGGTTACGTTGCCGAAAAAAAACGATTCATGAACCGGTTTTACAATATGCCTGTCGAACCCGTGGATTTCAGGGCGATGAGACAGGTCGACGCGTGCCTGAATCTCCTGAAGCCGCTCGAAATAAAAAATTATATAAAAGACATAACTATAACCATTCCTTCTTTTGTTGAGGACGCCGCTTATAATTTCCTGCGTTCCAGGGGGTTGACCCCCAGGGACAGGCTTGTTGTTTTCAATATAAGCAACACCAGGGAAAACACCACATGGAGCCCGGACAAATTTGTCGGGTTGGGAGGATTATTAATAAGGGAGAAACGGTGCAGGCTCATAATTTCCGGCACACCGTCGGATGAAGAAAAGGCGCTGATGATCATCAGTCGCATAGGCGAAGGCGCATACTATTATAAAACGGCCGATATCATGCATTTTGCAGCCATGACCCGGTTGTGCAATTTTGTGGTCACAGGCGAAGGCGGAGCAGGTCACGCCGCTGCCGCCGCGGGCGCGCTTGTGGTCAGTCTTTTCGGCTCGGCCAATTTTGATGTGTGGCGGCCATACGGAGAGAGGCATATTTCATTGAAGGCCGAAGATGACGATGTGAATTCCATTTCGGTCGGGGCGGTCATTGAGGCCTTTAAGGCAAAAGGAATTGAAGCCTGCTTATGAAAAAGCTTCTTGTATCATCAGGCATTGAAAATATAATCCCGCTTGGAAAGACCTTTGAAAGACTCGGATATCAGGTGAAGGTGTTTGATTACAATCTTGCGGTCAGCCCTGTCGATGAGTTTTTTTTCAAGCCCGCAAACAACATTCTGCGGGCGCTGCATATTTCCAGGGACAAACCGCTCGGCAGGACGTCAAGATTCAAAAGCGACAGATACAGGATTGACCGGTTGAGGTGCCTGATCAGGGAGTTCAGCCCCGATATGTTTCTGCATGAGCGGGGCCCTGCTCTCCCTGCAGAGCTGCTTCGGGATTCGAAGACCGAATATGGCGTGAAGCTTACGGTTGCGTGGTGGACCAAGGGCCTGCAATGGGTCGATATGGCGATAAGGGATGCGGAATTGTATGATTATTATTTTTTTATTCACCGTTCATTTGTCGATGAGTGCAGGAAAGCGGGGCGTGATAACTGTTTTTATCTCCCGTATGCGGTTGACAAGGATGTCTTTGCGAAGGTGGACCTGTCGCAATGCGACCGGGACAGATTCGGTTGCGATGTGGCTTTTGTGGGCGGGTGGTTCCCCAACCGGCAGGAGATTATGGAAAATATCATCTCCGGTTCGGATATACGCCTGAAAATATGGGGGCCGAAATGGAGAAAAAAGAATATTTTGCGGCCCAAAATATTCAAATCCGTTTCGGGGAAGGGGCTTTACGGCTCCGATCTTGTGAAGCAGTACGCCGCCGCAAAAATAAATCTGAACATCAGTAAATGGATAGGCAAGTCCGATTCCGGTCTTAATCTGAGGATATTCGAGATACCGCGCTGCGGCGGTTTCCTGTTAACGGATTACATAGAAGAACTCGGGGAGTTTTATGATGTGGGTAAAGAAATAGAGACATACCGGGATATTGAAGAACTGAGGGACAAGATCGGGTTTTATCTTAAAAACGATCCGGCGAGGCGGGACATTGCGGCAAAAGGATATGAGAAAGCCATGAAGCTGCCCGGGTGGGAAGAGAGAATCCGGGAGATGATGGATATTGTTCCGGATTCCGGGGGGCTTAGCAGGAATGCTTAACAGGCTATTGAACAGGTTTGTCTTTAATCTTTTTTTCTATATATTCAAAGTTGCAGCCCGCATCGCGCCGCCGGTTGGGGGCGAACTCGACGGAACCGCCTTTAAGCGCATACTTGTTATCAGTTCCGCCGGTATCGGGGATTCCCTTTCCGACAGCCCTGCGATAAGGGCCGTCAAGGAGACTTATCCCCTGGCTTGCGTCACTGTTCTGACCCATAAAAGACGGGCGCTGGTGGCCTCTCACAATCCATATATTGATGAACTTGTCCTGCACAAAAAAGGCTTGATATCATTCATCAGAAATGCCCTGTATCTCAGGAGAAAGGCATTTGATCTTGTAATCGTGCTCAGGGCCAATGATCCGGATATCTGGCCACTCGCTTATCTTGTGAACAGAAGGGCTGTTGTGAGCTGCCCTGTGATGACACGCATGGGATTTCTGATCTCTCATCCGGTCATCCTGCCCGACTGGGACTATACGCACGGGGTCGAGCAGACACTCGATATTGTCCGCCGCGCCGGCGCTGAAACAGGGGACAAGGGGATGGTTTACAGGGTGACTGATGATGAACTCAGGGACATCGATGAAAAGCTGCGCCGGATGGGGATCAAGGGCAGAAATCTCGTCGCCTTTCAGGTGGGCGGCGGCAGGAGGGGCGGATACAGGGATTGGGGTTACGCCAATTATGTCGAGGTGGGCAGGAGGCTGCTCGATGAGTTTGATGTCGCGCTTCTGCTGACGGGTGGCAGGGACAATCTTGACAAGGCCCGCAGGATCGAGGACGGTCTCGGCCCCGGGGATATATTCAACCTTGCGGGGACCCTTTCTCTTGCGCAGACAGCGGCCCTCCTTAAGCGGTGCAGGGCGCTTATGTCGACGGATACGGGCATCATGCATCTCGGCTTTGCGGTTGGAGATGTGGATGTGCTTTGTCTTATACACTGTTTTAATCCCGCTTCCAGGGTGGGGCCGTACGGATACGGCGACAGGCATACGGTTATACAGCTTGCGCCCCCGGACGGAATGAAACCGTCTATGAGCATAAGTATGGATATGATCCGGCCCGAGGCTGTTTTTGAAAAACTGGCGGAAATCTGTGTGCGCAGGGATATCGGCAAGAGGTAACATGAATCTCAAGATAAGAGACAACCTTTTGAAGTACGGCATGCATGCCCTCAATATGATGGGTATGTTGCGCGTCCGGAAATTGTCGGAGATCGATATAAAGAAATCCTCCGGTATACTTGTGGTCGTTACTACGGCCCTCGGCGACGCAATCTTTTGCACACCGCTCTTCAGGGAGATCAGGAGGGCATTGCCGGGAGTGAAAGTCGGCGTTCTGGTTCATGCGGCCTTTCAGGATATCATGACGGACGACCGGAATATTGATGTGGTTGTCCCGTATTACGGCAAATTCAAAAAGGCGCTTGTCACCTGCAGGCGCCTGAAGGCCGGGAAGTTCGATATAGCCCTTGCCGCAAACCTGAACGATCCGGATGTAATGCCGCTTATTTACTGGTCCGGGATAAGGACTATCATAAGGCGTCCATGGAAGGCTTCGGAATATCCTTATCTGGTGGTCAATCCGGAAATGCTCCGTGGAGGAGAGCCTCCCGGGCATGCCGTCCCGCTGAACCTGAGGATGCTTGAGATGCTGGGGCTGAAACCGGCGGACAATCGCACTTGTGTTAATATTAATCCGGAAGCCGCCGGGCGTGTAGACGCGCTGTTCAGGGAACGCGGGCTTGAAGGAGCGACGCGCCTTATAGTGTTCCATCCCGGCGCATCGATAGTGAGCAAGATGTGGCCTGCGGAAAGATATGCGGAACTTGGGCGGGCAATACTTGCGGATTTCCCGGGCGCAAAAATCGTCATTACCGGGAGCGCCGCTGAAAAAAAGGTATGCGGAGCCGTTGCATATGGAACAGGCCCGTCTTCCGTCGATCTTTCAGGGGAGCTGTCTCTCAGGGAACTCGCCGCGCTGACGGGGAAGGCCGATCTTTTTGTGTCCGGAGATACGGGACCATTCCATATAGCCAATGCGCAGGGAATAAAAACAGTCACCATTTACGGGCCGTCGGAATACGGCACAAACGGTCCGATTTGGGACCTGGACATACATAAAATAGTCACAGGCAGAATTGAGTGTTATCATGATAGTTGCGCGCGGCGATGCCGGACCCCAAAGTGCATGACTTCCATACCGGTTGAGGCCGTGCTGACGGAGTGCCTGCAGTTGCTGAACCTGAAGCGCGACGGGAGGATTCAGGCATGAAGGTTGCGATGTATAATGTCACCACCAATATCGTCAAGGGAGGCATAGAGACCCTTTGCGTCAAGGCGTCCGAAGAGCTTGTGCGCAGGGGCATAGACGCCAGGATCATCTGCGGCACACTCGGCGACGGGCCCGAGGAGTTTGTCGTCAACAATGTCCGGTACCATGCCTTCCCGTTCAGGAGCAAGGACCGGTTTCCGGATTTCGGCACACGCTTCAGAAAGCTCGGGAAACGTCTCAGCTTCGGAGTAAACTGTATGGAATTCATGCGCAGGGAAGATTTCGACATCATTCATATACACAAGCCTTTTGAGTTTCCGCTGATGTATTACCTCAGGAAGAAGGGTTGCAGGGCGAAGGTTGTCTACAATGCAAACGGGACTGATTTCTTTGCGACGGACCGGTTTTTCTTCAGGAGGGCGGTGGATATCAGCATTGCCAGCAGCGAATTCAATGCGCTCGAGGTTGAGGGCCGGTATGGTATTCATCCCATAGTTGTGTATAACGGGGCGGAGGAGGATGTCTTCAGGCCTGTGGACACGATGGAGGCGCGCAGGGTCTGCGGCCTGGAAACAGGGCCGCATTATATCGGCACCATAGGCAGGCTTGTGGGATGGAAAGGATTGCAGGTCCTCATCGCAGCCATGCCTGCGGTAGTTGCGGAATGCCCCGACACCATACTCCTTGTCGTCGGCGACGGTGAATACAGGAAGAAACTCGAGGATTTGACCCGGGAGCTCGGCATGGGGCGCAACGTAAGGTTTGTCGGAAAGATCGAACATTCAAGTCTGCCTGCCTGGATGAATTCCATGAATATAGTCCTCCAGCCAAGCATCGGGGACGAAGGTTTCAGCCTGACCGTTGTTGAGGCCATGAGCTGCGGCAGGCCGGTAATAGGCGCCCCGAGCGGCGGCACGCCGGAGATACTCGTTGACGGGGAGTCCGGCTTCATAGTTCCCAAACGTGACTCAGCGCAGCTTGCGGACAGGATTATCAGGATATTGAAGGACCCGCAAATGGAAGGCAGTATGGGTAAAAAGGCGAGGCAACGTGTGCTCGCAGAGTTCACCTGGGGCAAGGTTGTAGACAGGATAGAGCGTATATATAAAAAGGTCCTTGATGACAATACTGTCCTACCATAACGTAAAGGTCCCTCACACGAGCGCCCACTCGATACTCACCGTGCAGACAAGTCTGGACCTGAGCGGGATATCCGATGTGTATTATTACGCAAACAGGGGCGATGCAAATACGGATTTTGAAGTCGTTTACGGGACCGGACTTGCGGCGCATCCGTCTTTCCATTTAAGGACGACCATATCCTCTCAAAAAGGTCTTGCAGGTATTGAAAAGAGGACCAGGGCAATAAAGGACCTGCTGTCTTTCAGACGCGAAAAGACAGTTGTATATGTCACACAGGCAAAACCGCTCAGATTCTTTCTGGGTCTGAAAAAAATCGGCTTCCGGATCAAAGTGGTGGTCGAGCCCCATTCCGAGGCGGAAGTCTGGGACAGGGATTCCTTTGCAAATGCAGATGGTATAATATATACATCAATGGCATTGCGGGACAGGCTGACGACAGGGTATTCAATATCGCCGGACATCCCCAACAGGATTTTTTATCACAGGGTCAGGAGTGAGGTCCCTTCCGGACTTCCGGCGGGCCGGAAAGACAGGAAGGATTTTTGCCTCGGATATATAGGCGGGCTTGAGGCATGGAAGGGGGGCGACACTATAGTCGGGGCCCTTGGCCTTCTTCCGGAAAATGTGACGGCCCGGTTCATAGGCGGCGCAAAAGGAAGCAGTGACCACAGCAGGCTGTTGTCCGCGGCGATAGAACTGGGACTGGAGAAAAGGATTACCTTTACGGAGCGTATGGCGCAGGAAGCCTTTCCTTTGCTCGCCGGCGACATAGACGCATTTGTCCTGCCATTGCTTGACAGCAGCCGGGGCAGCCTGCCGATGAAAATGTTTGATTATATGCTTATTGGTCGCCCCATTATTGCGGCGTCCCAGGAAAGCGTGAGGGAGATTCTTCATGACGAATCGGCTTTATTTTATGACGCCGGATCTTCCGAATCCCTTGCAGGGCAGGTCCTTGCGCTGATGGGGCGTCCTGATCTCGGCGCCGGCCTTGCGAACAGGGCGCTGCATGACATACAATTATATTCCGTCGACGGATGGAGGGAAGACATGAAGGCGTTTTTCAGGGAGATAGGAGCGGCCGATTGATGAATATACTCGTCACCGGAGGGGCCGGATATATAGGTTCGCATGCATGCAAGACATTAAGGGCGCAAGGGCACAATCCTGTGGCCTATGACAACCTCGTGTACGGGCACAGGGGATGCGTCAAGTGGGGGGAGTTTTGCGAAGGCAACGTCGGAGACGCGCAACTTGTCGGACAATGCCTGGACAGGTATGCAATAGATGCAGTCATGCATTTTGCGGCTTACGCCTATGTCGGAGAGTCCGTGCTGGATCCCATGAAATATTACGAAAACAACCTCGGCAATACCCTCACGCTTCTTCATTGCATGCTCGACAGGGGGATCAGATACTTTATTTTTTCTTCGACCTGCGCGACCTATGGTAATCCCGTCTCCCTGCCGCTGGAGGAGACGCACCCGCAGAACCCCATTAATCCCTACGGGAGATCCAAGCTGATGATCGAGAATGTCCTGCAGGATTACGACCGCGCTTATGGGTTGAGATACATGAGCCTGAGGTATTTCAATGCCGCGGGCGCAGATCCGGATTGCGAAACCGGGGAAGACCATGATCCCGAGACACATCTCATCCCGATTGTGCTCGATGTCGTTGCCGGCAGGCGGGAGACTGTAAATGTTTTCGGCTCCGACTACGATACCCCCGACGGATCATGCCTGCGCGATTATGTGCATGTGACCGATCTTGCCCGGGCCCACGCGCTTGCCCTTGACAGGATAGTCGCCGGCTCCGGAAGCGACGCCTGCAACCTGGGCGTTGGGAGGAGTTATTCCGTTCTGGAGGTAATCCGCGCCGCATCTATGGTAACGGGTATGGAGATCAGACACTCGCTTGTTGGGAGAAGGCAGGGAGATCCGGCTATACTTTGCGCCTCGGGCGCCAAGGCGAAGAGGATACTTGGGTGGGTCCCTGAATATACTGAAATAGAGGACATCATCAATACAGCCTGGCAGTGGCACAAGACGCGCCGGGGTTAAGGCGAACAGGGCTTTCTTTCATCGGGGACGATGGTAGTTGTAAGTCCCCGGGGCAGGGGGAAAAACAGAGAAAGGATTGTTGAACGGGGTGGTAAAATATCTGAATGCGGGACAAATAAAATTTTATCTGATGATGGCCCTTGTGCTGTCCCTGCCGTTTTCGGAATCCCTGAAATCAATTGTATTATTTCTGCTGTTGTTTGTTTCTCTGGCGCAAATATTCAGGAAAGAGATTGTATTCAGATTCTCGCTTCTCCATGCCGGGTTTGTCGGGCTTATATTGTCCGCGCTCATAAGCGGCTTTTTTGCCGAAAACATGATGAAAGCCATGAGAGGCGTGAGCGATATAATGTATTGTTCCATCGCCTTCTTTGTCGCAGCCGGGGTTTCCGACGGGAAACAGACGCGGGTAATCCTGTGGGGCCTCTATATTTCAGCCGTCGTCGCTTCAGTTGTGGGGATCGTGCACTTCTTTCAGACCGGGGCGCTGGAGATTTCCCAGCTGAGGAACCCCAACTATATTGCCATGTACCTGATAATAATCCTTTCATCAATGATAAGCTCCATAGTCCTGTCGGACAGGGAAACGGTTTTTTCAAAAACGGTTTTGGTCTTTTTTGCGATGATAATTCTTACGGCATCGGTCATGACTACATACCGCTCGTCGTTCATAGGGCTGTTTCTGCTTATTTTTATGCTTTTGTTTGCGAAAAAGGACATTAAATATTCGCTTATATCTGGAGCTGCGCTTATATCAGCTGTGACGCTGGCCATATTCCTCTTCCGGCCCCTATGGGAAAAGATGCTGGTTACCAGTTCGCTGATCGCAAGATATTACCTGTGGGAAGGAGCCTTTTCCCTGTTCATGAGAAATCCCTTTTTCGGCATTGGGCCGAACCATTATGTTTATGCCCCCCCGGTTGACAGCCCGGACTTTGGCGGCATCAACACCGACGCTCACAGCATATACTTTAATACGCTTGCCCAGACCGGGATTTTCGGATTAATCTCATTACTGACGGTGGCCTGTGGATTCATGACTGAATTTTATCGGGCAAGATCGCTGTCGCCTTTTGGCCTGGCCCTGAAATATGGGGCATTGGGAGGTTTTCTTGTCACATTTGCGAGCGGTTTTCTGGATTCGACTTTCCATCATGGCCATGGTATAGTATTTGCGTTGCTTGCCGGCCTGTTTTTTGCCCATTCGCGGCGGCATGATTCATAAAAAAGGTTTTAAGGCTTTGCGCGATCCGTTATATAATAAACCTTCGGATATCATTCGGTGAAAGGGAACAGGCGCGTTATGTCACTTGAGAAAATATTCAGGCAACGGGAGCGGGGCACCTGGAAGGGCGATTTCTCGGTCTTCTGGCATCTCTCTCTCCCTTATATACCGAGGCTTGTCGCGGCCATGGTTTGCAGTCTTGTCCTTTCCGGAATTGACGGGGCCATTGCCTGGGGCACCAAGATGGCTGTCGACGATGTCCTTATCCTGAAAAATGTCGAATATCTCTATCTTCTTCCGATAGCAGTGGTGATCCTTTTTAGTTGTAAGGGCGCCTTTACCTTCTTCAACAATTACCTGATGTCTTCCATCGGAGCAAAGATAGTGAGGACAATCAGGCAGCAGTTGTACGAGAAGGTCATCTCTCTGCCGATATCGTTTCATTCACAGACCTCCAGCGGTGTGGTCGTATCCAAGATGCTGAATGACGTCCCGGTGCTTCAGGGTACCGTCGGGTTCACCATCAAGGACTTCATCGTGGAGATCAGCACGGTGATAGCTCTGGCGGGAGTAGCCGTGTACCGTAAATGGGACCTGGCCCTTATATCGTTTATTGTGGTGCCGCTTATGGTTTACAGCATAAACAGGCTGGGCAAGCGGATGAAAAAAACCGGCATGGTTACTCAAGAGCTGATCGCGAGGATTACCACGATATTCAACGAAACCGTCCAGGGGGTGAAGATCATCAAGGCTTTCACAATGGAAGGGGCCATGATGAAGCGCAGTGAACAGGCCCAGTCCGAATTCTACCGCAATTCAATGAGGAGCACCCGGATCAATGAAGGCGCCACGCTTATAGGTGAGGTCCTGGCCGGTATAGGTATTGCGGTTATTATGTACTATGGATTCAGTCTTGTTGTTTCAGACGAAATGACGGCAGGCGATTTTGCCTCGTTCATAGTGGCCGTCGGACTGATGTATACCCCGCTGAAACGTTTGAGCAAGGTCCATAATAATTTTCAGCAGGGCCGCAATGTTCTCGAAAGGATAGGCGATATCATGGATGTCCGGCCTGAGAAGATGGTCGGCGAAGAGCTTGAAGTGAAGGGTGATATTGTTTTCGACAATGTGTCTTTCAGATACCCTTCAGCCGAATGCAATGCCCTTCAAAATGTAAATCTCTCAATAAAACACGGCAATATAGTCGCTCTTGTCGGTTACAGCGGCGCGGGCAAGAGCACGCTTGTCGATCTGGCTGCGGGTTTCTGGTATCCGACCGGGGGGGCTGTTTATATAGACGGCGTGGATATAACGAGATTGTCGCTTCATTCTCTCAGGAGCCATATCGGCACGGTTACCCAGGATGTAATGCTGTTTGATGACACAGTGATGGAAAATATCCGCTTCGGCCGTCCGGACGCGACGGGAGAAGAGGTGGTTGAGGCCGCAAAGGCGGCCTTTGCGCACGATTTTATCATGGATATGCCGCAGGGATATGAGACCATGATAGGCGAACGGGGAGTGAGGGTCTCGGGCGGACAAAAACAGAGGATTACCATAGCGCGCGCCATAATCAGGAACCCGTCCATCCTTATCCTCGATGAGGCCACTTCTTCTCTCGATACGGAATCCGAGCACCAGGTCCAGAAGGCCCTGGAGGTCCTGATGCAGGGAAGGACAACTATTGTCATTGCGCATCGGCTTTCCACCATACAGAATGCGTCGCGTATAGTCGTAATGAGCGCAGGCAGTATTATACAGGAAGGCACTCACGAGGAACTGCTTGCAAGGGGCGGCCTCTATCAGGAGTTGTACAGTATGCAGTTCATGAGTTCTGAATCCGGAAAGCAGGAGGAGTGAATATGTTGTATGGAGAGAAAGAGATAAAAGAGGCGCAGCTCGAAATATGGGACAACCCGAATCCTGAAAGGGATTACGATATAAATATCACCTTTGCCGAATTCACTTGTCTCTGCCCAAGATCCGGATATCCTGATTTCGCGACCATCAAACTCGCGTATGTCCCTGATCAAAAGGTCGTAGAGCTGAAATCCTACAAGCTTTATCTCAACTCGTACAGGGACGTAAAGATATCCCATGAGGCGGTCGTGAACAAAATATACGGCGATCTCGAATCGGAGCTGAAGCCGCGGTCCCTTGAGGTCACAGGCGATTTCAATCCTCGCGGCAATGTAAAGACCGTCATAACTGTGTCATCCGGGGAAAAGGCCTGATGAATTTGATATGATTCACTTGAAGTCCAGTTTTTTCAGGACCGTCAACCCGTTGCAATGAGCCTGATGCCTGATTATCCAGCCCCCGATAATGGTAGTGAAATCTGTTTTTTCATTAAATGAAACCCTGAAATATTCTTCAACGGCCCGAATAACGCCCCGCTGGTTGTCCCATGAAAACTCCATGCTGCCGTCTTTCCTGAAAAAAGGGTCCTGGAGATTGGTGTCGTGAAAAATCACTGTTGCAGACCCTGACAAAAAAGGGAACCAAAGGCGGATTTCCTCAACCGTATGCTCATAAAGATGGCTGGTGTCTATGAAAAGGAGATCTATGGCCGGTCCGATGTTTTTCGTCCTGCACCACTCACTGAATTCGGCCGGGAATTCGATATCGCTCTTTTGGACAAAATGCCATTTTCCGTACGAGCATACCGAAGAGCAGTCTTCGATATCAACACTGGCTATGGTTGACCCACAGAGCCTTGCGGCCCTCTCGAATGCAAAAAGGCTTTCACCGTCGCGGACGCCCAATTCAACAATAAACTTCGGGGCCACGGACAATGTTTCGATAAAAAGGTCCGGCAGATAGTCGCTGATATCGGTCCGTTTTCTGGCCCTCTCCATTATCTCCGCCATTTCAGCCGAGTCGGTATGCACACTTATGCGCGGCCTGAATTTATCTACAAAGGCATTATTGATCTTTTTCTTCTTGCGTTTCCACCATGATCTCTTGTTTTCAGCCATTGTCCCCACCTCTGTCGTCAAGGTCAAAATTTATTGTCCATCTAATGCTGTTCCGGCCCGGCGCGTTTTAGTCTCCGGCAGCTCTTTTAGCCCTGTCAATAAATTCTTTAACCTTCTCAAAATGCTTTTTTCCCTTACCGGCCTCAACCCCGCTGCAGGTATCAACGGCGTAAGGCCTTACATGCTTCACGGCAGCTTCGATATTCTCAGGCGTCAATCCTCCAGCCAGGATTACCCTGCCCATTTTTTTTGCCTCGAGCGCAATGTCCCAGTTGAATATGCGGCCAGTGCCGCCGTATTCGTTCCTGGTATATGTGTCGAGCAGGTAGGCCGATATTCCCCTGTATTGTTCGAGCAACCCCAGATCGGTCAAGTCCTTTACCCTGAAGGACTTAATGGCGGGCGACCATATTTTGCAGGTTTCCGCTGTTTCATCACCATGCAGTTGCAATGCCTTGATCCCGGTTGTCTTCAGTATCCGCTTTATCCTGTCCGGTTTTTCATTCACAAATACGCCGACCGTGATTATGAACGGCGGGAGCTCTGAAATTATGGCTGCAGCCTGGTCGGGCGTAACATAGCGGGGGCTTTTGGAGTAAAAGATAAAGCCGAGCGCGTCCGCTCCGCACTCGGCTGCGAATAAGGCGTCTTCCGGATTAGTGATTCCGCAGATCTTTACCTTCAAATCATTCTCCTTAAGAGCCGTTGCCGAAAAATATTTTGTTACTTTATCACCGGCAGCTTCGAGAGAGACTCCCTGATTGATGAATCCGGGTACTCGAAGTCGGTCAGCTTTCCCGCGAGGTAATCGTCATACGCCGCGAGGTCGAGGTAGCCGTGTCCGCTCAGATTAAAAAGTATGCATTTCTCCCTGCCTTCTTCCCTGCAAATAAGGGCTTCATCGATTGCAGCCCTTATGGCATGTGAACTCTCGGGGGCCGGTATTATCGCTTCGGTCTTTGCGAACATCATGGCGGCCTCAAACACCTTGAGCTGCGGATATGCCTTTGCCTCCACGATCCCGTCATGGCAAAGCTGCGAGACGAGGGTGGATACGCCGTGATAGCGGAGGCCGCCCGCATGTATGCCGGGAGGCATGAAGTCATGTCCGAGCGTGTACTGCATGAGTAACGGGGTGAGACCGGCCGTGTCGCCGAAATCGCATCTGAATTCCCCTTTGGTAAGTGTAGGGCATGAGCTTGGCTCCACAGCCAGCGCCCGCACTTTTTTGCCGGTTGCCTTGTCGGCTATGAAGGGGAAGGCTATGCCGCCGAAATTCGAGCCGCCGCCGCAGCAGCCGATTACCACATCCGGATATTCGCCGGCCAGGGCAAGCTGTTTTTTTGCCTCCATCCCGACTACGGTCTGGTGAAGAACAACATGGTTGAGCACGGAGCCGAGAGCGTAATTGGTGTCCGCATGGGTTGCCGCGTCTTCAACCGCTTCCGATATTGCAACTCCGAGGCTGCCGGGGCATTCCGGATCTTCTGCAAGGACTTTCCTGCCGAAGACGGTTGTGTCCGAAGGGCTGGCATAAACCTTTGCGCCCCAGGCCTGCATCGAGCTCTTTCTGTACGGCTTCTGGGTATAGCTGCATTTGACCATGTAGACGGTGACATCCATTCCGAACATGCAGCCTGCCAGGGCCATGGACGCGCCCCACTGACCGGCGCCGGTCTCCGTCGCGATCCTCTTGATGCCTGCCTGTTTATTGTAATAAGCCTGTGGTATCGCGGTATTGGGCTTATGACTGCCTGCCGGGCTTACGCCTTCGTATTTGTAATATATCTTCGCCGGCGTTTTCAGCGCGGCCTCAAGTCTGTGTGCGCGGAAGAGAGGAGAAGGTCTCCAGAGGGTGTATATCTCCAGCACCTCATCAGGTATGTCGATCCATCTTTGGGCCGACATTTCCTGTTCAATAAGGGCCATTGGAAATATCGCGGCCAGATCATCCGGTACGACCGGTTTTTGTGTGCCCGGATGGAGCGGCGGACATGGGGGGGTGGGCATATCGGGGATGATATTGTACCACTGCCTGGGGATCTCTTTCTCGGAAAGCAAAATCTTGGTTTCCTGCATAACTCCTCCGAAAATAGTTTCGTGCCTGCTATTTTAACATAAAAGGGGATTCCTTATGCCCGATTAATATGGCCGGCATCGGCAATCGCATCACGAACGCCTATGCGGATACGTTTGACGGGAAAACGTAAACGTCGTAAATACCGCCGGGCCTTTGATACGGCTGTCTATGCTCCCGATATTAACCCGCCGATAAAGCCCATTGCAGGCGGACTGAATAACAGGGAATTATGATATAATAATTGACTTTATGAACGCCCATGAAAAGATAAAAACTGCGGCTGACGGAAGAGGTTACTTCGGCAAATACGGGGGGAAGTATGCCCCTGAAACGCTGATGCCCGCCCTCCTGGAGCTTGAGGCCGCATATGCGGCTGCGAAGAAGGACAGGGCGTTTCAGAAGGAACTCGATCTCCTTTTCAAGACATACATAGGCAGGCCGACCCCGCTTTATTTTGCGGAAAGGCTGACCGCCCATCTCGGCGGCGCAAAGATATACCTGAAGAGGGAAGATCTTGCCCACACCGGCGCGCACAAGATAAATAATGCTGTTGGACAGGTCCTGCTCGCAAAGAGGATGGGCAAGACCCGGGTAATCGCGGAGACCGGAGCAGGACAGCATGGAGTTGCCACTGCAACGGGCGCAGCCCTGCTCGGACTCGAATGCGGGATATATATGGGGTCAATAGACATCCGGAGGCAGGCCCTCAATGTCTTCAGGATGAAGCTGCTCGGCGCAAAGGTGAATGAAGTCGGCGTCGGTTCGCAGACGCTCAAGGATGCGATAAACGAGGCCATGCGCGACTGGACCGCGAGTGTCCGGACTACCCACTATGTCCTCGGCACGGTATTCGGGCCGCACCCTTTTCCGTCCATAGTGCGCGATTTTCAGTCCGTCATAGGCAGGGAGGCGCGCAGGCAAATATTGAAGGCTGAGGGCAGACTGCCCGATTATCTGGTCGCATGTGTAGGCGGCGGCAGCAACGCCATGGGGCTTTTCAATGATTTTCTCTCCGACGATGTGAAGATGCTGGGGGTCGAGGCCGGAGGCCTTGGTGTCGAAAGCGGCAAGCATGCGGTTAGGTTCGCGACAGGCACACTGGGAGTTCTTCAGGGATGCAGGACATATCTGCTGCAGGATGACGACGGGAATGTGCTCGATACGCACTCGGTCTCTGCCGGGCTGGATTACGCATCCGTCGGGCCGCAGCACTGCTTTCTCAGGGACGAGGGCCGGATAGAATATACTTATGCGGTTGATGATGAGGCCCTTGCCGCATTTGAGCTGCTTTCGCGGACGGAGGGTATTATACCTGCGCTCGAATCCGCGCATGCGCTTGCCGGGGTCATTAAGCTGGCCCCGCAAATAGGGGAAGACCGGATCATTATTGTGAACCTCTCGGGCCGCGGAGACAAGGATGTCCAGCAGGTGGCGGCCATAAAAGGCATAGAACTATGAAGAACAGGATAGAAGAGACATTTGCCGGTTTGAAGAAGGCGGGGAAGAAGGCCTTTATACCGTATATCATGGCCGGTGACCCTGATCTGGATACAACTATGGAGAGGGTTATTATGCTCGAATCGCTCGGAGCCGATATCGTCGAACTCGGGGCCCCGTTTTCCGATCCTACGGCGGACGGCCCTACCATCCAGCGGGCGGCTGAAAGGGCGCTGAAATCAGGCGCCACCCTTCGCAGGATAGTCGGACTTGTCGCGGAAGCGCGCAAACGCTCAACCATCCCGCTTATTATAATGACATACTATAATCCAATCCTTAAATATGGAGAAGAAGCTTTTGTTTCGGACGCATCTGCCGCAGGAGTGGATGGTCTTATCATCCCGGACCTGCCTCCGGAAGAGGCCGCTGCGCTGATCAGGCTGTGCCGCGCCAAAGGGGTCGCAACAATATTCCTTGTTGCCCCTACCAGCACGGACGAACGCATGAAAAGGATAGTGTCGGCATCTAAGGGATTTATCTATTATGTGTCCATGACAGGCATTACAGGTTCCAGCCTGAGTCTGGACAGTCACTTCAGCGCGCATATCGGCAAATTGAGGGGGATGACCGACAAGCCGGTTGCGATAGGGTTCGGCATATCCACTCCTGAAGATGCCCGCAGGATGGCCGCAGTCGCAGACGGTGTAATAGTAGGCAGCGCCATTGTGAAGAAATTCCATGAAGACCCCGGCAATGCGGGGGATTTTGTTCAAAAACTGAGGGAGGCGGTATGATCGAAGATTGAGGCCGTGTTGGAACTCTCAATCGTAAATCATAAATAGCTATGGCCTGGTTCAACAGAAAAAGAGATGTCACAAAGACGGAGAAGACCGACAAGAAGGTCAAGATCCCTGAGGGATTGTGGGTCAAGTGCGACAGTTGCAAAGAGATCATTTACCGCAAGGAGATAGAAAAAAATCTCAAGGTCTGCCCGAAGTGCAATTACCACTTCAGGATAAGCGCAAAGGAGCGGATTCAGTATATTGCCGATGAAGGCAGTTTTGTCGAATTCGACGGAGACCTCACATCCAACGACCCGCTCAAGTTCAACGACAAGGTCTCTTTCATGGACAGGCTGAACGACAACCGCGCAAAGACCGGCCTGAACGAGGCGATAATCAACGGCAGCGCCGCAATTTATTCGAGGCCCGTTATTCTTTCCATAATGGATTTTTCGTTCTGGGGAGGCAGTATGGGTTCTGTTGTGGGTGAAAAGTTTGCCCGCGCCGCCGACGCCGCATTCGAGCAGAGGGCCCCCCTTGTTTCCGTGTCCGCGTCAGGCGGGGCCAGGATGCAGGAGGGCATGTTTTCGCTCATGCAGATGGCAAAGTCATCGGCAGCCATAGCGAGGCTCAAGGATACGGATATCCTTTATGTGTCGATCCTGGCCGACCCGACCTTCGGCGGCGTGACGGCCAGCTTTGCAATGCTCGGGGACGTTATCATAGCCGAACCCAAGGCCCTCATAGGGTTTGCCGGGCCGAGGGTCATTGAGCAGACCATAAAACAGCAGCTTCCCGAGAATTTCCAGAGGGCGGAATTCCTTCTGGAACACGGCATGATAGATATGGTGGTTGAGAGGAAGGACCTCAGGGACACGGTCCACAAGATTATTGAACAGTTTATGCCTATACCAAAGGAAACAGCAAAGGCATGAGTTACGGCCCCGCCGTCGAATACCTTTACGGGCTGCGGAAGCATGGCATAAAATTAGGACTCGACAACACTTCAAGGCTGCTTGAGCTTCTCGGCAACCCCCAAAATAAATTCAGATGCATTCATGTAGCAGGCACAAACGGTAAGGGGTCCGTGTCCGCCGTGTCCGCGTCGATACTCAGGGCGTACGGATTCAGGACAGGCCTTTTCACCTCGCCGCATATAGTCAGTTTTACGGAACGTATTAAACTGGATGATTCGGAGATATCCGAATCCGAGGTGGTGGCCCTTACCGAAGAGATAAGGGAACTCGCCGCAGGGGCGGCCGGAGGACTTAATCCTACCTTCTTTGAATTTGTGACTGCCATGGCGTTTACCTGGTTTGCCCGCAGCGGCGCGGAGTGGGCTGTTGTCGAAACGGGTATGGGAGGCAGGTTCGACGCCACGAATGTAATAATGCCGGAGGTTTCGGTGATCACGGCCATTAGTTGCGATCACACGGAGTTCCTCGGCGGGACCATAGGTGAGATAGCCGCGGAAAAGGCCGGCATCATAAAGGGCGGGCGGCGGGTGGTTTCAGCTCCACAAACCGTGGAAGCGGCAGAGGTCATTTCACGGACAGCGGCGGAAAGGTCGTCGTCGCTTTCCGTATGCGGCAGGGAGTTCGGCCCGCGCATGATTTCGGCAGGGCTCCATGGCGGCAGATTCGATTACATCGACAATTCATCCCCTTCAGGCACGATCAGGGATGTCTTTGTCCCTCTTGCAGGGGAATACCAGACCGTGAATGCGTCCCTTGCGATAAGGGCGGTCCGGGAGGCATTAAAGGGCACGGAAGCCGTCTGCAGGGATGAAGAGGCGGGACTGATAAAAAAGGGTATTGCTTCTACACGGCTGCGCGGGAGGCTCGAAATCATCAGTGAAGAGCCTCCGGTCATAATCGACGTTGCGCATAATCCAGGGGCTGCCGCCGAACTTGCGCAATTTGTCGCGAAATATCTTAAGGGTAGAAGTATCATACTTGTGCTCGGCATTATGGCCGACAAGGACATCAGAGGCGTGTTCGACGACCTTCTCCCTATAGCTTCGGAAATTATCTTTACGGCCCCGGCAAACGAAAGGGCCGAGTCTGCCGAAAGACTTGCCGCGTTTGCTGGATCAGGCGGGTTCCGGAATGTCTCGGTTGTCCCGAATGTTGCGGAGGCCCTGGCAGCGGCTGCAGAAAAGCAGGCCGCCGGAGCAGGCGGTCTTTCTCCTGTTGTGCTTGTTGCGGGTTCTTTCTATACCGCAGGAGAGGCCCTGATTGCTATGGGTGAGATGCCTGTTCTGGGCGCGCTCTCGGAGAGATTATGAAAGGGGCCTTCAATATAGGGCGGACACTTCAGGTCTGTGCGGTAATATTGGGCCTGACGCTCTGGGCTTCCGCGGAAGGCCGTGCGGCAACGACCATCAGCGCTGAAAAGGTCGAAAATATCGCGGCCGACAAAAAGTACATCGCTACCGGCAATGTGATTATCACACGGGATTCGGCGATTTATAAGGCCGACAGGGCAGTATATAATGAGAAAACCGGGGACATGGTTTTATCGGGCCATGTGGTGCTTGAGGACTCGGATTTTATCATCAATACGGAACAGGCGGAGTTCAACTCGGAGACCAAAAAAGGCCTGCTGCATAACGGCATCATATATCTCAAACAGGGGAAGAACTGGATACGGGGCAGCAACCTCCAGAAGCTCGGCGATAATCACTATTACGGCAAGGTCGTATATTTCACCGCATGCGATTCAGAGCAATACCGGACGGCGCGCGCGCT